>Ga0208426_1000003_pt1 | contig 98387 bp, 77 predicted proteins | sample DEB19_08_DNA_6_FD_184524 | JGI IMG/M metagenome (GOLD analysis project Ga0208426, IMG submission 184524) | Aqueous microbial communities from the Delaware River and Bay under freshwater to marine salinity gradient to study organic matter... | ecosystem: Environmental > Aquatic > Marine > Coastal...
ACCTGGTTCTAATAACGAACCTTCTGGGAATAAGTATGACATTTAATTTTCCTTAAATAATGTTCCATCGTGTGCCGTCAAACACAACAATGATGCTGGCTTCTGTGCCTAGCGTTTTGTCAGAGGATGTATCTATTTTCTGTCCCCCGGACCCTTTAACTTCAATATTTCCGCTAACTTGATTCTTGATGATATAAACTTTGCCAACTACTCCTAGTGGCAAAGTTATGTCTATATCTTTTTTCGTAGCACCAATATAATAATCTGTCAGCAATGCAGTGTAATCAACTGCGGTGAGCTTGACATTTATTATATCAGTGCCCGTATTAGTTGCTGACAATACACCAGCTGGTGTAATAGACAAACCACTGCCAACCTGAACTAGACCAAGCTCGGTGGTAGTCGCAATGTCAGCATCCAATGCAAAGTCAAAAACTCCTGCGGTACTTTCAGTAGGCACCGCCGGGCTTCTCTTTAAGCCTCTGCCAGGCTGGACAGGTGGTCTGCTATAAGCCATAATAGTTTACAGTAGTTTCCACTCTACGCCAGAGTACACTAGTGTTAGTGCGCCATATGGAGCATTGATCGTTGCAGTAGCTGCTCCGTCAATAGTACCAGCTGCTGGTGTGATAGTGATTGGTGTTGCTGGTGCAGCTAAACCTAGTCCGTCCTTAAGATAGAATACTTGTCCTGTTACGCCAGCAGGCAATGTAACTGCTACCGCCACCGGGCCCGGTACTTCAATGCTTACTACTTCATCAGTAGCTGCTACAACTGCTACCGGAGTAGCAACTGCGATTCTTACACCTAGAATTTCTGGACCAGTTGTACTGATTGTAAGTGTAGTCGCGCCTGTTGCAGTTGTGGGCGTTACTGTAATGCCGGCACCTGCGGCAATTGATAGCGAATTATTTGTATATGACATTTTAGTTTTTCCTTTATAATGTTAACTAATTCTGGTTAGTGTAACCTTTACACTATTGCCAGTGGGTCTTGTTGGAGTTACGGCGGCTGGGAGAGTAGTTAGAGTAACAGTGGTGTCAAGGCTACTCCAACACATTTGAATATTGCCGCCAGCTGGAATATTCAATGTAAAATTTCCTGACGTAAAGATTAACGCCAGTGTGTTTATTAATTCTAAATCTTGTCTTGAACCCACTACGTCAACACCATTGAGTCGTAGCCAAACGCTGATGTCACTCGTGCCGCCTGATGTTTTAGACACAATCATGGTAAACAGTTTGGTGTAAGTACCAGCATTGACTACCGTGATAGCAGTTCCACCTACAACACTTATTCCATTTGCGGGACCAGTGACGTTGAAGGTAACGGTGTTGATCGCACTTGCGACTGGATTAGTCTGTGTAGTGCTGTCAGTGAAGAAGCCATAGTTAAGTAATCCTAGTGTGGCTGTTACTAAGCCGTCAGTGACGCTTAGACCGGTGCCGACTTTCATTATTCCAAAGTCAGTTACTGAAGCTAATGGTTCTTTGTATGCCATTACACTATGTTCCATTCAATGCCATTGAATATGAAAGTTAGACTTCCATAATTAGCGTCAATGGTCGCTGCTGCCGCGCCGTCAATTGTTGATGCAATAGCTGATACTGTGATAGAGTTTATTGATGCAACACCTGCTGCATCTTTTACAATGAACACGGTACCAGTCGGACTTACAGGCAATACAACTGTAGCAGGGATAACTGCGTTAGCAGTAACTGCTAAATCATAGTCAGTAGGTAAAGCAATATACGGACTAGTGTTTACTATAGTGACTGGCACTAATCCCGGCGTACCTGGAGGTCCTGGAGGTCCTGGAGGTCCTGGAGGTCCTGGAGGTCCAACTCCACCGTTATTATAAAATATGTCGGCACCGTTACCACCAAATTGGTTAATGACCGGGCGTCTTACGATAGGTCTTCTGATAACAGGTTGACGAATTATTCTGCGTACAGGTGTTCTCCCGAACAATAGATTATTGAACATTATGTTTCCTTGTCTTTATTTTTTTGCAACCAACCTGATAGTACATTGCGTAGTAGTGAATTCTTAGCTACTGTAGTCTGAACATCATCGGCTGCAACAACCACCGTTTCAGGTTCCGGTTCTGCTACTTCCGGCTCAGCTTCTACTACTATCTCTGGTTCAATTACTTCTGGTGCTGCTATTACTTCAGGTTCAACTACGACCGGTGTTAGTTCAGGTTCTTGTAAGTAGTTTACCCAAGGACTAGAAACTGGTATGTCAATTACTGCAAGAGGTGTCGCAGCAGATGCCTCTTGTAATTGTGCAGTTACAGTTGCAGTTAGTTCTGGATTAAAAGTTGCAGCCGACATTGGCGGAACTTCAGGTAACGGTAAATGTGTTGATGTTGGGGCTGCTTGCGGTGCAGAAGCATTATATAATTCTAATGCCTTTGCGACTATCTCATCTTCACTTGGATATAAAATCCCAGCTGGGTAAGGTAATAATGCGCCGTTAGTACGCCATGACGATTCACTATTAGCAATCCAATGCTGATGCTGTTCGGAGCGGCGAGCAATATACTCTTTGTTCACCAATTGCCTTGCTTGCGCAAGCAACCCGGTCCGTCTCTTAATCTCAGCTTGAGTAAGTTCAGTCATGATAGTTTTCCAGATAAATGAATTAATAAAGCAGTCAGTCCACTAAGACCACCTGTTACTAAAGCAAGACATGCACGAAATATCATTTTCTTGTATGCCTTGTCTTGCTCAACTAGTTCATTAATCTTACCATCTAACGATTTTAACCGTTGGTTGCATAAACCAACATGAGCTTCCAAACTAGTAAGCTCAATGTCCTTGTCAGAAGGAAGATTAATCAGTGCCATAGATTACTCTTGGAACATACTAGGGAATTGGGCGATGATACCTCTGCTGAAAATATCTGCCAAGCTATCATAACCCTTACCATGATCTGGTATTCCAGTAATCACTAACTTACCAATCGTATCAATTGCAATCTCATCCGCAGTAAAGTCACCATTAGCCCTTGCTGTCAATTGATCTTGCCATGCTTGAACTAATGCTAACAATATGTCGGTGATAAGAGATACTGGCCAGTTATTAGGATTCAACTGATTCATTACACTAGCAAAGTCGTCTACAAAGGGCGCCCAACTTGCTACAATTTCTTCTGTTGATTCACCCTTTTTCAATGCTTCAACATAGTGCATGCCGATATCATCAATAGCAATCAATGAGGTTCCAACTAGTCTTGCACTAGTAGGACCATAGTATGGGATTAACATATCACCGATAGCAACGGCATTCTTGTGCATTCTACCTTTAACTTGGTCAGTACCAGGTAGATTACCGTTTAAGCTAACTGCATAGTTCATCAAACTGTATGCCCACTTCTGCCATGCGCTTCTACAATCCATCCTGAATAGCATTGTATTTTCATTCAACACATATTGAGGTAACTCATCTGCTGATCCAATTGAACCATTGATGTAAATTCCAGATGGATTAGGTGGATTATGTGGGTTGGGTATTTCTATTCCAGCCGGTGGTGCATAATGTTCTTCAACAATGTTGTGTGATATTTTTTTGTACATGATGTGCTTCCTTATTTGGTAGTAAATACTTGCGGGAATTGTTTAATAATTCCTTCTGCGAAAACGTTTGCGAAGTCAGGCATTCCTTTTAATATGCCTTCAGTAACTGGGCCACTAGTGAGTACGTTACTAGCCTTAGTAGATGCAACCATGTCAGCGTCCCAATCTTTCTTTATTCTAGCAGTGACCTGGTCAATCACGTGAGTAAAATAGGTGTGTAAAAATTCTTTAACTACTGGCTCTGGCCAGTGTGTCGGGTTTGCTACACTGACTACATTAGCTAAGTTATCTAGATAGCCAAATGCTGATGCAGTCAATTTAGTAATATCTTTACCAGCTTTAGCAGCAGCTATCAATTCTACTAATACACCAGCAAATGCAGTTAAGTGTCTTACTGCATCGTCACCGATTTTTGTAGAATAATACTTACTTAAAATTGGACCTAGTTCGGCAATGTCTTTTAGTAAACGTGTCTTTATGTAATCTGAATCAGGGGCACTATTAAGCTCACTGATGATATAATTACGTATTCCCCAAACTATCTTATTAAAAAACTCATGTGAGTTCATATGTAGTTGCGTCTCGGGAGTGATCATAATAGTTGATTTAAGAGTAGGCTTTGGTTGTGTCATTGGTTGCACAACAAGTTTTTCTACTTTCTTTTTTAATTCTGCTGCAAGAGGATGAGCGAAATGCTCTTCCATAATATTGTGTGTGATTTTTTTGTACATTTGTATTCCTTACCAAACAACGGTTGGTGTAGCGATTTGTGTTCCACCAATAGCGCCGATGCCAATAGTGTTCATATTCTGATTAGCGACAGCACTGCCGATAATGTTTGAGCTTGAGTAATTGCCGTAATTGCCATAACCGTACGGCGTTGCCCAAGGACTAGGCATAAAGGTATAAGGACTTCTGTAAAATGGATATATATAACTAGGGAACATATTGTATTTCTTTCTTTAAAAAAAGTGGGCCAGTCTTGTGAACCGACCCACCGATCTAATTTTTAGATATAGCCGTACGGCGAACCGTACCCATAACCATATCCATATCCGGGATAGCCGTAGCCATATCCATAAAAGGGAAGAACTAGAGGAGCATATGGATAACCAATGCCTGCCCCTAAATAACCTCTTGGATAGTAGCCGCCGTACCCACCGAAACCAAAGTTGGATCTAAACATAATAGAATCCTCCTTTAGTTAATTAGTTTACTGATGTTGGTGTAGCAGTTTGTGTTCCACCAACAGCACCAGCACCAACAGTAACCATACCTTGAGTAGCGATTGCGCTATTCAATGCATTGATTGCTGAAGTTGTGCTTGATTGATTGAACGCACTTACAGCACCGCCGTAAGCAAGACCTAAACCAGCATAAGCAATACCAGAACCAGTCAATGCTGTGTTGGTGTTGATAAGTGCAGTGTTTAAGTTCTGTGTGTTCAATGCATTGATTAAACCACGTGTCAATTCGCCTTGCTCCATCGCAGTGCGTTGTTGTTGCATGTTTGCATCAGCGATAGCACGGTTAGTAGCAGCAGCAGTTGCACCAATTGCGGCATCAGTGCGTGCTGCTGCAAGCATAGTTTGCAATGTACTGTTAGATACTTCTTGCTTGATAGCAGCTAGTTCAGTAGCATCGTGCAATGCAACTTGCATAGCGCGGTTGTTGATGTCGTTTGTTTGTGCGACTTGTAGTTTGTAGTTTTCGAAGATTGAATCAGAAACTTTTTCACGAACACCGGATACTTGTCCAGTTAGTGCGAAGAAGGGATCAGTTGTTAACATATCAGCCATTTTATTTTTCCTTAGATAAAAGCTAGGGACATTGCGTCCCCAATGATGCTGAAACAGAACCATTTCTATAGCAGCATACTATTACTTACAATGAAAAACAGTGGTACAGGACACTCGGTAGTACTACTCATACTCCAGTATGGAATTTTAGCCACAAAAAAAGCCCCGAAGGGCTTATATTTATCAGAGTCTATTTGTTAGCCACTACTGCTAATTGTGTTCTAGTACGAACGCCGTATGCTTTCAATATAGCACTAACATGAATTTTCACGGTGCTTTCAGTGATGTTCAATATACTTGCTATCTTTTTATTTGATACGCCACGCTCGGTAATTAGTTTTGCAATCTCTGCTTGTCTAGGAGTCAGTGTGATAGAATTTTTAGTTATTGGTTTTACTACTGCACCAGGCAATTGTTGTAGAATATGTTTGGGCCAGTAAGGTATGCCATTGGCTAATGCATCTATCGATTTGTATGTTTCATCTACTGGGAATGTAGTTGGTTTAGGCACAATACCTGCTATGGTGAGTTTCTGCAATTCTTTAACTATTGTTAGTGGTGTGTGTTTTTCTATAACTACGCTTATCGTAACTTTTTTATTTGGTATTACTAATTTTGTTAAGGTCTCAATCATTGAAACGAATTCAGATACTGTAGTTGAAGATCCTGTTACCATGTCAATATGAAATGCTAACTGTGCCGGTCTTAGTTTTAGTACATCACTCAGTTCGGACCAGCTAGAGCAACGTTTTATATGCCAAGGAGCTGCTGTTGATAATATCTCTACTATTTTTGGTGAGGGGACATATTCACCACTATGAAAATATGCTATTAGCGGTTTTCTCACCGCTACTGTGTCATTAGTTATTTGTTCCTGCATAGTTATACTTTCGGTTTTCATTACTCTAATGCCGAAGTTGCGGTAACATTTACCACGGTAAAAGTCATACAACTCATTAGTTTTAGCTGTCGCTATCATTTTTTCAAAATCATTTCCCAATCTATATCTCCGACTTTACATTAAAATATATTATAATAGTACTTACACTTACCTTTAGTACTTCTAAACAGTCCCAAGTAGTACTACAACGCTAGTACTATCCAAGACTCGTATTAAATCTACAAGAGTTCGTCAATCCTATCATCATTTATACAATGCATCAATATTAATTGGGCAACATTACAATAGCGTAATCTTACCTGGATAGATATGGCAATAGGTTGCCGAAGCAACCTATTGTTATTGGAGGAAGATGTGAGATTCGAACTCACGGACCCTTTCGGATCTTCAGTTTTCAAGACTGATGCAATCGGCCACTCTGCCAATCTTCCGTTATTTAAAATAATTTATCGTGATGGTCGCTCGTTGCCTACTCGCTTGAGATAATCTCGTCCCACAAAGCCTTCTTCAACTTCACGTAGTGCAGTGCTAGTTGGTCCACCATTGACCATAACTTTAGGATGATGGCCTCTTTTCAATTCTCTAACTCTAGCTGATGCGATTAGAACTAGGTCAAATCTATTTCCAACCATAGCTACTGCTGTGTCAGCCGAATACTGTACTCTACTATCTGTCATATTAACACCTTTAAAAATTTGGAGCGGGATAGGAGAATCGAACTCCTACGATAACCTTGGCAAGGTCACAGGCAACCATTACATCAATCCCGCATTAATTACAATACCCGAAGGGCTACTGTTATATGATTAGCTTCTGCCCATGCAGCTCGTTGCGCTCTAAACGCAGCTACGGAGGGGTCTGATTCTCTGCCATCAAATTCTACTTTTGATGGGAATGTATAATGAATTATCCGCTGGTCTAGAATTTCTCTAGACTCATACGTCATTGGATATAGTTCATTAATTGTATCGATTTGTTCCTGAGTAACACCGGCTACCCCGGCTCTTAGCACCGGCATAGTTTTAAATGCGTCAGCAGGGGATTCAGGTGTTTTAGTGAAAGTAACAATAACTTCATATGACATGGTAAGAGACCTTTTATTTTGTATTAGTATTTAGCTTGCGATAGTAGATGTTATAATTATCATCTATACCACAAAATGCAATAGGTATCAGTTTTTTGTTCTTTGACACTGAACCCTCTTTTATTTTATTCAAGAAATATTCACTGTCATGGTTAAAGTCGTGGATGTATTTCTTCATTGAGTACTTTGCCATTTTCAAAGAATCACCACACATTAAAATAGTCCCTATACTATTGATAGCCCAATCTTGGTAGTCAATAGTATTGAACCACAGAAAGTTATTTTCTTCTAAAAACTGTTTTGTGTTAGCGGTAGCAGATAGTTTCCAGAACCACACTGAATAGAAAATTTCAGTGTCCCAACCCCAATTGAAACTTATCCACCAAAAGAAATCATAGATAGTCTCTACTTCATAACTAAGTAAGGCAAGTGATTGCTCCACTGAATCTACTACATGGCGGGCGGCGCTTGCATTAGTCCTAGTAGTGTAGAAATTTATTAAATTATCTTTATGTTCACGCCACGGTTTATGATAGGTATTAGGATACTGTTGATCATACATCATTGTATTATTCTCTTCAGCCATTAATGCATCACCTAACATACCCGTTATATATAAGGTGTCGTTATTAACTTTGGCATTAATGAAAAACTCATCTACATTCTCAATGATGAAATTACCCTTGATATATCTATCAAACATAAGTTGGTTTTCATTGATACTATGTTGGTTCATAACGATAGTGACTCTAGCCAATTCAGCTTTGTGCCAGTTCTTGAGAATTGCGCACAACAGTGTTGTACTATCTATTCCGCCGCTATAAAAAAATAAAACAGTTGAATACGTTTTTGCTTTCTCTAAGAGATCCATTGACCTCTTATCAGTCAACTCAGTAAAGTCTAATTTTCTGCGAGTAGAAAAATTAGGAACTATATCTAGCACCTGATTAGTTAAAATTTTAACTGGGTATGTATCTCTATTAAATCTAGCGTAGCTACCTTGAATCAATGTAGTTTTTCTAAAATTACAAGCATTCAGCATCTCAGTACTGATATTGTTTACGATGTTTTTTCGGTAGAGAGAAGAATGTAATATTATGTGTGGATCGTACCAATACCATTCTTTGTCTGCTAGAGGCAAGGATGATATTGATTGGGGTAACGGTAAGTAGTTACTCATTAAATTTGGTACATCGTCACGGCTTCGAACCGCGGACCCTCTCCGTGTAAAGGAGACGCTCTACCCCTGAGCTAACGATGCATATATCTATTTAACCACCTTGAGTGGTGTCTTTAATTTCCCAGATGTTTTCTTTTACTTCAACTACTTCTACTGGTAGTGGAGGAGGAATCCATCGGGCTTTTGGTTCTTTGATACCAAAGATGGTATCTAAATTCTTATTGTATTCCGTTAACGGAATAGTAGATCGTCTTGGTCTATCGCCTTTGCTCATAATTCGTTCCTGTATTTACATGTATGGAGCAGATGGGGGATTCGAACCTCCGTAGACCTTAACGGTCTCCTAGTTTACGACCAGGAGCATTTGACCACTCTGCCACGACCTGCATGTAATTATTTATTCTCTAATTGATCGGCTATAAGTTTTATCAAAATGTCTGCTATTTTTTGATGACCTTCAGGTAGTAACTGACACGGATATTCCTGTCCTTGTTTTCTGAAAGTTATCACTAATTTTTCTATTTCAGCAGACCTAATTCCTGATTTAAAATCAGTGAGCCAAGGTGGAATATAAGCGGCATCTATAACATGTACCGTAGCGGGAATTTTACTTTCACAGTAACTATCAATCAGCACTAATGCTCCTTGAAATCTGTTTAAGTGTAAGTCTGGATGATACAAATACTTTTTGTAGTATCGTAAACAATTGATAAATTTATCTAAAGTTTCAAATATGTTTTTGACGTTCCCGTATGGGCTGTTGAACGCACTTGTTGCCATTGCAGTATCACCTTGGACTTCATCTCCCCACTGTGTGTTTATTTTTCTTATATCAAAGTCTGCACTACAGTTAGGTAAAAATAATGATCCAGGTCTACTATGGAATATTACAGCTATGTCTAAATTGTTGGATTTTTTGAGGTCAAATAATATTCTTTCTTCTGACCCCTGACCGACACCTTTATGTACAATAGCAGCATTAAAATGCTCAGCCACTGTTGTTAGATACGTGCCCGGACCTTCACTTGAGCAAGTACTATGCCCGAAAAAACCAATTTGCATAATTCACTTTTTAAAATTTGGTCGGAATACAAGGATTCGAACCTTGGACCTCTGCGTCCCAAACGCAGCGCACTACCGGGCTGTGCTACACTCCGAATAATTATTTATGTTGTTTATGGTGCGTGATAAAAGATTTGAACTTTTGACCTCTTGGATGTCGACCAAGCGTTCTACCACTGAACTAATCACGCATAACAGGTTCTCATTTAAGTGCTACCATTACACCACAGTGAAGACCAACTCACTGCTGGGATTCGAACCCAGTCCGTCTTTTTTACAGAAAGATTATTTAAATTTGCTGAAAAGAACCTAACGGTCAACCTAACAGGATACGCTTTTTAAAGGCTGTTGCTCTACCAACTGAGCTACCTTAGCTTTCGCCTCGGAGTGGATTCGAACCACTGACATACTGCTTGATATTAAGTGTTGCTGAATGTATCCTAAAACTGGATGCGGGGGACAGATTCGCACTGCCGATGCAGCTGGCTTATGAGACCGCTGTGGTGACTACCCTCCCCGCGTAAAAATACAGGATCGTTTTTGTCGCTAGACAACCATAGTTAGCTTTTGTTTTGCTGAACCGATCCTAAAACCTTATGCTACTTTTTCGTAGCGAATTGCTAAACCTCTATTGAGATTGAATGTCGTTAACAACCCAGAATCTCTGTCTGCTTCTATTTCAGGCCAGATGAAACTTGGATCGTATGTTGTTCCCGGTACTGTGACCGTCTTGTATAACTTATCATTGATAAAGACTTTTATTTGCATATTATTTCCCCTATGCAGTATTTATCGTGTTTGGTGGAGGATATCAGGATCGAACTGATCACCTACTGCTTGCAAAGCAGCCGCTCTCCCAAATGAGCTAATCCCCCTAAACTTGGTGCGAGTACCCGGGGTCGAACCGGGACGCCTTGCGGCGAGGGATTTTAAGTCCCTTGCGTCTACCTATTTCACCATACTCGCAATATCTCACTTCACAAATGCTTGAAAGTAGTATGTCGTTGCATCTGGTTTGTACCAACTGCGTATCACACTGACGCCACCTTGGGGCTGCCAGCCTTCACTTAACAATACTGCTACCTGCTTATGAAATTCTTCATAAGTTGCATTTATGACTTTATATTCTTTTATTATCATAATATTGGTGCCCCATGACGGACTCGAACCGTCACACCCGAAGATACCAGAACCTAAATCTGGCGCGTCTACCAATTCCGCCAACGGGGCAATAAATCTAACTAACTCTGGAGCGGGATATCAGAATCGAACTGATGACCGAAGATTGGAAATCTGCTGTTTTACCATTAAACTAATCCCGCTTACTAAATACTATCATGCACACATACGATGCTCTCACAAAAACTGGATTACTCATCCACGTTTCAATGTCTCGCAAGAATACATGTTACATCCTCGTTCATGATATTTACACTCACGAACTGAACATGAAATTTTTCACTGACATGGACACTGCTGTCACTTTCATACGCTCACTTTAATTGGTGCGCTCTCTGTGAGTCGAACACAGCACCAATGGATTATGAGTCCACTGCTCTAACCAACATGAGCTAAGAGCGCATCATACATGTATTATATAGCAAATGCTATACAATGTAAACTGTTTCGGTCACATACCATATACAAACGCACTAGCTTGCAAGACTCCCAATGACTCCACGGGTATGCCGCTATCATTGGGTAATGCGTTTGTATATGGTGCCTCCAACTGGACTCGAACCAGTGACCTACGCCTTATCAAGGCGGTGCTCTACCAACTGAGCTATAGGGGCAATTGAACTTGGTGCCTCCACCGGGAATCGAACCCAGATGAACCAATTATCTGTTGCTTACGGGATATAAATCCGCCGTTTTACCGTTAAACTATAGAGGCATATATAACAGGATGCACATTGTTTTCTGAATAAGAGAAAGTTTTTAATGTTTGCAGTAGGCATCCTAAATTGAATCTGTAAGCTGCTGCGTCCCATATATCACAACCATTTTCCCTTGTAATAAAGCCGGCAGGGTCAGGATAAGTCACTTGGGATACTTGTCCAGATGATACGCCAACTGTATGCCGGTCCCACTCAAGCGACCAGCCGGGCATCGAACCCGCTACCTTCTACTGTTTCAGTTGTTCGAACAAACTTAGACAGCGTGACTTTCTCTTGCTAACACTTACAAAACTTGGCGCTCCTAACAGGAATCGAACCTGTCTACGTTTGGCTTCAAATCCAACTCGCAAACCATTCAAGAGCATAAACTTGGTGCACCGTGCTGGATTCGAACCAGCGTTAGAAACCCGACCGAGTGGCCACTCGTTTATATCAGGATGGACAAGCCCTCATTCCATTATACTTACGGCGCATTAACTTGGCATCCCCCCTAGGACTCGAACCTAGACTTACGGTTTTGGAGACCGCAGTGCTGCCATTACACCAAGGAGATATATAAAACAGGATCCTTATTTTTCAATTAAAAGTTGAATTATTTTATTTGCTGAACGGATCCTAAAACTAATCATGAGCTTGTAGACTAAACTACAATTTACCGGTTACTAGACGAACTCATAAAACTGGCTCCCCAGGGTGGGTTCGAACCACCGACACCAGCATTAACAGTGCTGTACTCTACCAACTGAGCTACTGAGGAATAAATTTGTGAAAGTTCCGATATCCCATCGTCACTTACAACCGTTAGACATTGCTGTCGTTTGCTCTTGGTGGAGTGTACTGGGATCGAACCAGTCGTAGCCGAAGCTGGCGGAGTTACAGTCCGCTGCACCACCATTGGTGCGTCCACTCCAAAAATCTTCACCATATGTAAACACACTCAACCTACTCTGCACTGCGACGACTGGCGTTCAGAAAAATGTGTTTGCATATGGTCGGGGCACCGAGACTCGAACTCGGAACTGGCAGATTAAAAGTCTGCTGTGATAACCATTTCACTATACCCCGTATATGGTCCCTCCACTCAGAGTCAAACTGAGCCTTCTCGGATTAAGAGTCCGGTATGCTATCGAAACATCTTGAAGGGGTTGTGCATATTAAATTATCTTTAATGTGCCAACCAAGGACCATATACGGGGTCGATGATTGACACTATAGTTTCGCTGAACTTCGCTTCATATAGTACCTTTTAAAAAAATGAATGAACACACAACTTATCACATTATACTCCGTGTGTTATGGAGAGTCCTTGGAGTAGAGGGTGAGATTCGAACTCACGAAAAACTGGTTTGCAATCAGTCACATTAGGCCACTCTGTCACCTCTACATTGTCTGGCGGAACGACTGAGACTCGAACTCAGAACCCGGATTACGCCGAGCGACAGATTAGCAATCTGCTCTAATACCATTATAGGACCGTTCCAAAATTAGTTCGTGTTTTTCTACACCCTGAGCCACCCACTCAATGTGGGGCTTTGCTACACGACAGGGTCTGCTCTGGCGACTCGTGGGAGAATCGAACTCCCGTCTACGGATAGACAATCCGCGATAATGACCATTATATGAACGAGCCTTATAGATGGAGACAGCCTACATACGGGCGGTCGGTTTCAGCGCAAAGGACTGTTACCGTCCTCGCCTAGTCACTTACCCATATGCCGTCCACTTTATCCGCTTATTCTCGAACAGACAGGCCGCCTCCAGCAACCGCTGCACCAAAATAAGTTTCAGTCTCCGAAAATCTGATTGATAATGTATTCCTCTGCTTAAACTACTAATGCAAAATCTACGACACTATCAAAACTTGGTAACGCATAGCGGAGTCGAACCGCTCTACCCAGGATGAAAACCTGGTATCCTAACCGATAGATGAATGCGTCATAATAAAACGATACACTAGCCGACCCCGGGATTTGAACCCAGAATTCATATTAGTTTAACACGAGTTTTGCGCTCGGTCAACTAATGTATCAAAATCATATTGAAACACACTCAACCTTCCACCCTTGATTCGCTACTGCTACTAGGGGCGTGTTTTAATGTGTTTCAATATAACTTCTCGCTACGCTGTCTTTCACAAGATTGCGGACTGTTATCACCTTGCAACAAAATCGTGCTTGGTGTTGTCTTAGCGAGAAATATATACTAGTAAATTTTTAATGAACATTGTTCAAAACTTATTGATAGGGTGATTACTCACATTACATGCTTAGGACTTATGTCTTTATCACAAACTTTCGTTCACCTCACTTATCTGTTTACACAGTAAGCTACCATAGTCAATCGCTTGACTCAGAACCTATCAATATATTTTTAAAGAACTTGTTGCAACTAACTCTATCGTTTGTTGCTATGTGTCTATTATAACACCATTTGCATTTATTGTCAACCTGTTTCGCTAGTTTAATGTGTGATTTCCACTAGCTTGTTACTCTGTATCAGTCTACCCTAAAGTAGCATCAACCTCCGTCACACTGTTTTTAAACAGATTTCTCAACTCATGCTATGATTATAGCACAGACACCATTTATTGTCAATAGATTTGTAATGTAGTTTAGGCTGACGTTTGTTAAAAAGTATACAAGAATTGAACTTGTTTCTCTGAGTCGCAAAACCCAGTATGTTATCCTAACACTAATACCCACTCCGTTGTCACTCGCTCGGCAAAGCTATGATTACGGGATAAATTTCAGACTGCGAACAGATTGCCGTCCATCAGCCTAAACTACACTACAAACTATTAAAGAACCTTGTTGAAAAGTACGATGACTTTCTCAACTCATGCTATGATTATAGCATAGACACCATTTATTGTCAAATCGTTTCTTGTTGTAATTTTACAACAGAACCAAATTAAAACACACTAGTGAAATCGCACTACCCCAGTTTCACGCTGAGTTCCCAGTAGCTACAGAGGCATTGTCCTCCTGCGAGTAATATGTTTTAATTTGGTCCGGCGTAACGGAATCGAACCGCTATCTAGGGAGTAGAAATCCCCTGTACTATCCGTTGTACTAACGCCAGATGATTCTCAACTCATGCTATGATTATAGCACAATGTTGATTTATTGTCAAGTTTAGGCTGTTAGTGCTTGTCTGAGATTCGCTAATTCTGCCGAGGACATAATTAGTTCCATCTTGTTTTGTTCTGCGGTTGGGTTCTTAGCCCATTCGTATGTCGTAAAAATGCGTACATGAAAAGTATCACTTGATATCTCCAACTGACGGGTTTCGCAATAGAGTTTGTATCCTGCGTTATCACTTATCAACATAATTTACCTTTAAGATATTTGGCTCCCTTACGTGGGCTCGAACCACGGACCTAGTGATTAACAGTCACTTGCTCTACCAACTGAGCTATAAGAGAATAAAATTGGTGCCCAATGTCTGATTCGAACAGACGACCTACCGCTTACAAGGCGGTTGCTCTACCCCTGAGCCAATCGGGCGATTGTGATACAGTGAAGTTACTCACTGCATCTTTATTTAGACATAGTATAACACAAGGAAATATTTCTGTCAAGTTAATTTAGTAAGATTCTACTGTGCTTTGGAACACCTGCTAGCAAGTATTCCATTTGATCAGCAAGAATGTTCCTGTGTTGAAGGATCATGTTTTCGTAATGGTTCGGTGAGTACGGTGTGTACAACAGTTCCATACGTGCTTCTTTCAAAGTCTTGTGACCCTTCTTACTGTTACATTCTTTACATGCAGTCACTACATTCATCCAAGTGTTTTCACCACCCAAGAACTTTGGGTTAATGTGGTCACGACTTAGGTTGTGATAGTTAGCGTGATGTTCGCCACAGTATGCACACACATTACGGTCACGACCAAACAATGTCTTGTTAGTCAATGCAACAGTTGAATGCTTGAAAGGGTTGAATCCATGGCCTTTGATAGCAATGATACTAGTAGTTTCTAGGTAACTGAAGGTTCCGTCGTTTTGCAAACCCCCGCGATACTTAGCAACCACATCACCCATGCTCCATGCTACCGCATCTTTTGCTTGGTAAGTAATTGCGTCATCGTATGAGATCCATTGTCTTGGAACTCCTGAAATGTCTAGTGCTAGAACAGCCATGATATACTCCTTTGTTGCTATTGCTACTACATCTATTTAATGCCTTCTTGGTGGGTCCTGTAGGAATTGAACCTACATCATGAGTTTCGAAGACTCGTATGCTATCCATTGCACTAAGGACCCATGTGTTTATTATACGACAAATTTGATTATTTGTCAAGTTTTTGGTCTCGCCACCTAGGATCGAACTAGGACCTAAAGTTTAGGAAACTTCTATTCTATCCATTGAACTATAGCGAGATTGTTTGGTGCCCTGGGCGAGACTCGAACTCGCAGAACCTGGCTTCTTAGACCAGTACCTATACCAATTCGGTTACCAGGGCATTGTACTTGGTGCAACCTGTAGGAATCGAACCTACTTCAACGGTTCTTCAGACCGCCGCTATGACCACATCAGCTAAAGTTGCATTATATTGGTGAAGTGAAGGGGAATCGAACCCCAAGAATGCTGCGCGGGCGGACCACCATTAACACGAATCGAACGTGAATAACTCATCCAGACACTTCATTGTTTGGCGGAGAGCAGAGGAGTCGAACCCCATCCCATTTCTGAGAACCTGGTTTTCAAGGCCAGTCGCAGGACCATCCCCGCTGCATTACTCTCCATTTGTTGGTGGTAGCTCGCTTTGCATCTCATGAAAACGCAAAGGGTCATGACTCCGACTACCGTAATTGGCCCCGTCTGGGGGAATCGAACCCCCGTTTCGTCCTTGACATGGAATGTTGTATATTGCTGACTGCATCCTTGACAGGATGACCTTTTATACGTGTGCTAACCACTACACTAAGACGGGAAACTTGGTACCCTGCCTCGGACTCGAACCGAGAGAACTCTTCCTTTTGAGAGAAGCGACTTTGCCAGATTTGTCCAGCAGGGCATAAAACTTTGGGGTGTCGTACGGGATTCGAACCCGTACTAAGAGATTCACAATCTCTGGTGCTAACCTTTACACTAACAACACCATATAACTATTGGTCTCCGATGCAAGAATCGAACTTGCGCTCCTTGGTCCCAAACCAAGAGTGATTCCATTTCACCAATCGGAGATAAATTTTGGTCTGCGCTGGAGGATTCGAACCTCCGACCCCTCACTTCCAAGGCGAGAACTCTGACCAGACTGAGCTAAACACAGATGAATTTTGGTGGAGCTCCGGGGGATCGAACCCCGATGACTAACGTGCAAGGCTAGCATAATCCCATTATATGAGAACCCCAATTGTAGGTTTTTGAGAGGCTACCTATCCTTGTTGAAGGGACTCAATAGTTTGTCTCGTATGGAGGAGGTCTTGCATCTTTCACGTTAAACACGTGCTTCTCTTGCTGCACCGCTACTTGCGACTCGACTCCTACGTCTATCTCAAAACTTGGCCCCTGAGATCACCGTCGAAAGTGACATTCCCAACTATTAACTAGATTGCGCGGTCTAGTCAAACTCAGAGATAATTTGGTACCTAGTGTAGGACTCGAACCTACGACATTCCGCTAATCGGGCAGACGTTCTTCCTCTGAACTAACTAGGCATATTGTTTGGTGGATGTAAGTAGATTTGAACTACTGACCTGCTCCGTATGAAGGAGATGCACTACCGCTGTGCTATACATCCATGATTGGTGCCCCATGACAGAATTGAACTGCCGTATCCTGATTACAAAACAGGCGTAATACCGTTATACGAAAAGGGCTAAAGTTGGCGCCATGGACGAGAATCGAACTCGCATAGAACGGATAGACAATCCGGTGCATTACCAGTCTGCTACCATGGCATAAATTTTGGTGCTCTAACGTAGAATCGAACTACGATATCTGTCATACCAAGACAGTGTTCTTCCATTAAACTATAAGAGCATGAATAACAGGATGCAGTTTCTTTTCAAAGATAAAAGTTTTGAATTGATTTAATTTTGCAGGATGCATCCTAAAACTGGTGCGGGGTACAGGGTTCGAACCTGCGACCTGTAAGTTGGCAACCTACTGCTCTACCAAACTGAGCTAACCACGCATTGTATCTGGTGCGACCGGAGAGATTCGAACTCCCGACTCCTAAGTTCGTAGCCTAGTACTCTATCCAACTGAGTTACGGTCGCATTATATTGGTGGAGCAGATAGGGTTCGAACCTATACAGCAGTACTGTCCTCCGGGTTACAGCCGGGAGCCCTTCCTCTCAGGCGTCTACTCCATATTAACTCGGCGGTGCGAAACCAGCTGCACACTTACGCATCTTAGCTTCTCGTTCCTAGGAAACTTACGCTTGGGTCATCGCCTTGACTTGGTACTCAGTAGGGGAGTCGAACCCCTCTCTGGAAATTGAAAGTATCCTGACCTAACCGATAGTCGAACTGAGTGTAAAATTGTTGATTAACCGGAGTGTAATAAATACGTGCATGAAGGCACTTGATATATTATACACCCCACTTGATACTCCATCTGTTCCTAAAACAGATATTACTAAACTGCTATCTTGGGCAGATTCTTATCGTACTACACAGCACCATCCTAATCGACTGGATGCGAGTAAAATTAAAGAAGTCAGTAGCACTTATCCCTGGAACTTAGTATATCCTAGAATCAATGATAACTGGTGCCATGACTTTAATATAGAATTTCCAGAGCTTGCAGATTTTTTTAGTTCTGCTTATAAAATACGTGAATCAGAAATAAACAATGTAGTATTATTACCTGTTCGTTCTGACTTCGCCGGTTTAGGATTTTGGCATAGCGATCCAGATACTGCTGGATTACGCTGCTATATTGAAAATCAAGAAGAAGACAATAATTTTCTACTAATAAGACCCACTATCATACCATATGATAGTAGACCAGGATTTGGCATTCTAGATCCTAACTTCAGTGAAACTCCGTTACAGAATGTAACACTGAGCGCAAAACTGCGTGAACCTAATCAAACATTTTATTTAAATAATGTTAGAGCAGTACATGCAGTTAACACACCGACTGTCGGAGCATTACGAATCGCAGTTATCGTTGCAGCCGATATTACAAAAGTAAGAGACCGCATTAGTAGCTTGGTAGTAGAGTCTGCTAAAAAATATAGCGACTACGCACTATACTGGAAGCAACCAACTTAAAACTGGCAGGGGTAATTGGATTCGAACCAATGATGACGATTTCAAAGACCGTTGCCTTGGGCCAGACTAGGCGATACCCCAACAATATATAATGTGCGTACTTGGACCTTCACAGGGTCAATAATTTTCCTCGCACACGCTATTCTGAAATTCACTAAACTACTTAGGCTGCGATAGGAGCCATTGTTCATAGAGTGAATTTTAGAATAGCGTGATGTATCTTTCAACATCCACGCTATGATAGAGTTAATACTCTACCCAGAAGTCTTACTAGTGCATTACCGCTACACGTTCATGTATTCTGTCCGCCCGTTTACAACATGTTTATAGTGCATTGTCAGGACCTCGTTTCCTGGGCAGGGTTACTGCTCTAAATCCACACTAATTTTTTATGCTAGTTGTTTTCTAGCTTTTACTGACTGACCCTTGTTACGCTCTACCTTCTGTAAGATCAATTGCTTGAACTGTTCAGGAGTTAGAGTATTCTCCTTGAGCCAATCAGATTTTTTATTCTTATCTGATTGTAACATAAAATCCATTTACTGTCAAAATTCTTTTGTTGTATCTTTACAACATCTTCTTATTCAATGAAGCCTTTTTACTTGCTTCTTTAATGTCTCTAGTATAACAGAATCACCATTTACTGTCAAATTCTTTCTACCACAAAACAAAAAACCCCTGAGACTTTGCAATCCCAGGGGCTTCATAAAACTTGTTGAAGTATTACAATTAGTTGTAACTACCTCGTCCTATGAACCCCTGGAGCATTCTGCCCTGATCACTAGATCCGCGAATACTTGTCGGCGCTGTTGAATAATTCCCCTCAAAGGCTGCTAACATGGCTATCGTCACGGGTGACCATAGTCCTGTATGTTTCAGCGATTGACAGTTAATATTCATCATAGTCTTTTATTTAGTCCTGGTTTAAAAATACTGCAAATTAAGCTACTTTTTTCGCTCTTTTGCAGTTCATGTATGTATTATAGCACCGATTGTATTAGTTGTCAACAACTATTTTCATCAGCTTACCCATAACACAAAAATTCTTTTCTGAATCGATTTCTCAATTCATGTGTGAAGTATAACAGAGAATGGATTAAACGTCAACCTTTGTGTTGCCCAAAACGTATTGATACGTGTCTTCAGCAACCTTAACCCAATCAGGATCGAGGTCTAAATTAGGGTGTTGGAAGTCACTGGCTAACACGCATCTCGCTTTTGTTAGTATACTGATACCTTGAATTTCTGTCAAGGCTAGATACCCCAGAGTTCGATTCCTTACACATATATCCCATGCAACACCAAACACGTACACATTTTTTATCTCAGGATTAAGAGACAAATAATATTCAAGTTGCCATGCCCAATGCATTGCTATTTGAAATTTTGAAGGGTTATTGTAATGTAGTACAGTAGGATGGGTTTGTTCAAGTGGATAGGTAGTGTCCCTTGCCATATGCAATCGATGCACATGATTCAATTCTTTTATTTTTCTTAGTGGATTATTCGGTCCATACAATGCGTGATGATTGAGGTACCACACTGAGCTACTATGAGTAAGCTCCCTCTTGCAGTTATATGAAGCAAGCACAATAGTGCCAACCGCCGGGTCGTTAGTTACGCAATCAATTATATCATTATATAGTTTTGGTTCTATTTCAGGTGGGATATCCCAGCAATCAATCAGTATAGCCAGACTAGGTTCATTAAGCATCACATATTTATAGGGTTACCCGATAGCTTATAAATAAAGCATGTCAGAGAATTTTTGCAGGTACCTTACCAACCAATACCGTTTTGTCTACGGAGTACTTCAGCCCTGTTGCTGGTACACTAAGACACAAGACTTGTCAGCGGGCCAAGAAGCAGTTGACGCATACAAGCAGGAACTATACGCTATCAAAGATTGGGTACCCGAGTGTAACTTTTGCAAAGAACGTGAAGATAAAGGGATGCATAGTCCCAGGATAGACGCCAACAAAGATCAAACCATAGAGTGGGTAGACGGTGAAGGTGTCAACTTAGAGTTCCAAATTGATAAGGATTGCAACGGTGCATGTCTTATATGCGGTAGTTGGAACAGTACAACTTGGGAACAATACACTACTCAAACTATCAACAAAAAAGTTTTCACCATCAAAAGCAACGAAGACAACGTTGAAGTTTGGTTAAAGCAAATACATGAGACTGTGAGGTTTGATAAAGTCAGACGCATTACGTTCTTGGGAGGCGAGCCACTTAGAACAGATACCCATTTTAGAATACTGCAAGAAGTTAAAAAAGTACAAGACTTGAAAAAGGTTCGGGTAACTTACATCACGAATGGCAGTGCAAAGCCTACTCCAGAGCAGCTAGAGTTATGGTCTGAGCTATCGCATCTTAACTTGCATTTTAGCTTAGACGCAATTGGTGAGCACTTTAATTATCTGCGCTGGCCGTTGCAATGGTCACACGTAGAAAAGAACTTACGATATATCATTGACTTAGACTTACCTAATGTAAGTATCACTGGTAGCTATACACTGACTCCGTTCAATATCTTTTACCATGATAGATACGATGCGTGGGCGCATGAGTTCTTTAAGGGTACTAAGTATAGCCCAAAGAACATATTTAGACAACCCTTCATGGCTAACGGAGTTATGAGTTTAGCTGCGTTGCCGCCGGTGTTGGCAATGATAGTTAGGAAGAAGTATGCAATATCTGAGATCACCGATAATGATCACACGGTTGATAAATGCATTCCCGGTTATACCAGAGCATCATACGATGAGTTTATGAAACACATTGAATATCACGACGGGCATAGAAAACTAGCATGGCGTGAAGTTTTTCCAGAGATAGAAAAGTATTTTAAATAATGGCTAATAAATTTTGCAGGCAACTAAGTAACGGTTATAAAATCAATGTACAGGGTGACAAACTGTTATGGAGCCCTTGTTGCTTCTACACAAAGAAAACTGACATGTCCAATGCCATCGAACTGAAACGTGACATGGAATATGCACACAATGCAACAGGATGGTTACCTGAATGTAACTCATGCAGGAACATGGAAGAATCAGGAGTAGAAATACTAAAGCCAAGACTAAATGCGAATCAAATGATATCGGCTGAATCAGTGCCCGGTGATTGCGTTAACTTAGAAGTTAGCTTTGATACCAAATGCAATGCAGCTTGTCTCAGTTGCGGTAGTTATTGCAGCACTACTTGGGCTAAGTTTGAGAAAAAACATAATCTAAATATAAGCGGAGTCGTTCCAAAAGTAATTAAACTTAGCAATTCATTTGAACGAAAGATTGCTGAGGTGCAGTATAAGATAAAGCTAACCGATGATGATACTGATACAAGTGATTTGTTATTTCGTAAACTCATAAACACAGTTCCGCTAGATAAGCTAGAGACTATCTTTATCATGGGCGGTGAACCATTCTATACCAAGTCTCATATCAAATTACTTAGACACTTAAAAGACGTACATCCAGACCTGAGCAAGGTCAGCATACGATATCAATCTAATGGTAGTATCTTCCCGAGTGATGAAGTATTAACGTTATGGGAAGACTATAAGAACATTGTATACGGTGCTAGCTTTGATGGCATTGGAGAACGATTTGACTATCTACGTTGGCCACTTAAGTGGTTTCGGTGTGGGCCCATACTGAAAAGAATAATGACAGAGACTAGGGCCCAGCTACACGTGAACTGTACTATAAGCCCATTGAATATTTTATATGTTAACGATCTAGAAGATTGGTTGAAGGAAAATATACCAGCGCATAGAATGAAGAACTTATCTAATTTAATTAGGCCCAATGCATGTATGGGTACTATGGATCTAAAATATGCTAATCAGAAACTAAGAGATAAGGTGTTTGAAAAATACGGGGAAGAGCATGACATAAGCAAAATGCTGTCTAGCTTAGAGATGTATGACAATGCATCCCCGATGTTCAACTATATCGAACAGATGGATAAGATACGCCGTACTGATTGGCGTAAGACTTTTCCTGATATAGTTGATTGTTATTCAAACGTGTAGGCCCAGGCAGCAATATCTACTGCAAACACTTCTGCCACTTTTAATTTGTCAGCATCAGTGTAAAGAACTGAATACCCTTCACATGCAGCGTGTGCTTCTGAAAGATAATCTACATTATCAACAGTGGCAAACTCTGGAATGGTTCTAACATCTACATTAAAATTATCGAAGTCAAGTAAGTAACTTACTGTTAGCTTGCCGTCTCCAGACATATAGAATGGAGCTGCATTAACTGCATTCTGCGAAGCGTAATTTGGATTCTCCGGGCTCAAGTATAAGTCTAAGAATTCAGTAAGAGACTTACAACCAGTGTAGTCTACGTAGTTCGGGCCCATTTTCCATTGAGCATCTAGGACTAGATTAGTCCTAGTCTTATAAAACAATACCATTCGTTTGAACGGGTTGATCCGCACCGCAATAGTCTTGAATTCATTTGAGGTTAAGTCAAATATTTCATGGATCTCACTGATCGGGTGATTGTCTTGTTCACCCAACAAATCGTCGGCTGAAACAAAATATTCTAAGTGAGTACTACATGCCTGCACGAATGGAAGCATGTATTCTCTTGGGATTGCATATTGCAATAGGGTGTAATGGGTCATCATAATCATAGTCCTTTAAAGGTGTTCCAAAATCTAACAGAGTAGTACTCTCGTAGTTTGCCCTCTTTGACAAAGGCAATGTTTTTATCTATTCTGTATTTATTCTCTTTCCACCGTTCTATCATGTTTGTGGAAGTTAACATGTTTAAATTCAAGTCGATGGCACTATTAATCCGTGTTGCAGGGTCTTCTATCGAGTCATACGAATGATCTACTACATCATCAAACATATCTATACCTATATTACGCAGAAAATCAACCGTACCCGGACTAGAAATCATAATAGGGAAGTTCGCCCCGTATATAAAGTGCAGTGTCTTTTCAGTGATATTGAAGCTACGCTCATTGTAACTAGTCTCTGATACAAATTCAACTAGACTACTATGGTACTTGTCTTGCAGGCTGTGTTTAAAGTTGGTGAGATTATCGTTGTGGGTGGTATAGATGTTCTTGGAATCTTCTACTTTGTTTTCTTTTAATAGCGAATATCGATTAAACCCGGTGTTGGCTATATCATAGCCACTGTCACTAGCATAGTCGTATGCTATAGCGTCAGACAATACTGTATTGTTTGGTAATGACAGATAGCTAATGTTACCGAAGTTATCTAACTCTCGCCCGTATAATGCTGATACCAAGTATGTTCTATGATGGCGCGGGCCTCGGTTCAACGATATAAAGTTCATTGCATTAATATCTTTTTCAATACTAGGCGCATGTTGCATATACATTGATAACTGATTAGTAACATCACCGCCCATTGGTATGATAGTGCAGTTAGAATTAACAATCTCTTTATCTAAGTTCTCAAGTGAGGTAACTAGTATAAAGCGTTTGTTTGGATAGTAGTCAAACAAGTTACTGAAATATATACTGAGTTCGGGCATAGAGCTAGTCCAAGAATTGCTAGTTGATATCCTAAAGTGATCCTTGACAAACAATACTATCGTATCATTCACACACGCTTCCTGAATCATGTCCTCCATCATACCCCGATCCATTAGATTTTCTACATAAGGTGCATAGTGTTTACAGAATGCATCATACAATTCTAAAGTACTAGCTGTTTCAGTAAACTCACAGTACAACGGGTACATATCATCACGACTATTGAGATGTCGTTTCTTTCCCATAATCATCGATGACCGAAACTCTATGAAGTCTGTGAATCTAGGTAGCTGTCTCGGGCTAGTACTGGCTAAGCTAGTGTTACTGTACGAGAAAGATGTTGGATTACTTAACGGGCCCGTCCATAGATAGACAAAGCTAGCATCACTTAAGCCCAGTTCTTTCTTCTTCCCGAACACTTGGAAGAACAGTTTCTTACTGTAGTCGTCAAATGGAGGGGAACTAATAATCTTAAGCATGACTTATTTACGCTATAAATATGTTATGCGATTTAATCCCTCAGACTATATCACAGTGTTCTTGAGCTATGACGAACCTAACTGTGAAGAAAACTATCAACATTTACTAACACTTAACCCGAATGCACTTAGAGTGCATGGCGTTGAAGGTAGTGATACTGCACACAAAGCATGTGCTAAACTAGCAACTACCAGCCGTGTTGTCATCATAGACGGTGACAACTGGGTAAGAGACAATTTCTACACTACTGATATTGAACTAGAGTATACGGACGAGGACGTTATCAGCTACTCAGGATACAACATAGTGAACGGTACACAATACGGTAACGGTGGAATCAAGTGCTGGCCTGTTAAGCACATCAATGAGATGCAGACACACGAGAATGGCACAGAGGATAGCATTGACTTTGTACTGAACAAGTACATAGAGTTAAACAACATAGGTAGCGACTTACGTATCAACGGTAGTCCATTACAAGCATGGCGCGCAGGATTCCGTGAAGTAATTAAACTAACACGTGATGATAACGTTGACTGGCGCAACTATGATAGATTATGGCGCTGGATGCATGTTGGATCAGACATTGAGAACGGTGTCTACTCTATGTACGGAGCTAGACTAGCATACTACATGCTTAAGGTTAACAAATGGGATGGCTCGCACAATGTCAAGAACTTTGACTTCTTAAACAAACTATATGAGCATGTTACTACATCACTGGCTAACACGGTATTAGAAGAAGCCAATGTATTGGGTACACTTATCGGAGAGAAGACTAATGATAAGAATATCTCTATAGCACTGCCCGAATGGAACAGCAATGAGTATCGTAGACGTATTGGCAACCCAGTACGTAGCCCCGTAAACTATATTCCAGAGTACGATATCGTATTCATACACAATAATGAGTTAGGTGCAACTGAGAACTATAACAGAATCAAAGAACGATTCCCACGAGCTAAAGAGTTAAGTGGGGTTACGGGCATACACAATGCACACATACAAGCATCAAAACTATGTAGAACGGATTACTTCTGGGTAGTAGATGGGGATGCAGTTATCAATAATGACTTTGACTTTACATACAGTATCAACTTCTATGAGCAACCCACTGTCAGAGTCTTTCGTTCTATCAACCCAGTAAACAAGCTAGTATACGGTCATGGTGCTGTAAAGTTACTACCCCGTCTAGCTACACTAAAAATGAGTAAGGGTAATGTAGATATGACAACAAGTATCAGCACACTATACGAACCCATTAACATCATAAGCAACATACACAAGTTTAACACGGATGCATTCAGTGCATGGCGTACCGCGTTTAGAGAATGCGTGAAACTATCTAGCCAAGTGATAGACAGACAACAATCTAGTGAAACAATAGACAGATTGTACACATGGTGTAGTGTTGGGTCAGAAGAACAGTACGGTCGTGAAACGATTAAGGGCGCACTAACGGGAAAAGTATACGGAGAAGTTAACCGTAACAGTATAGAAAAGCTAGCAAAAATTAACAACTATGAATGGTTAAGAAGTGAATATGACAAACAATTTCAGCAACATCCCGTTTAATCGAATAGTTAAGTTCGGGCAAGCTAACATGCTTGACATGGACTTGTTCACTACTAGCTGGATACTGGGCAGATTCTGTAACTACAGTTGCAGCTATTGCTGGCCATATGCTAACAGCAATGTCCCCGATCATCAGGAACTATCTATATACAAGCAGACGATTGACAGCATTAAGCAACAAGCTAGACGCAATGGGTTTAACAAGTTTCATTGGTCTTTCAGTGGGGGCGAACCCACAGCGTACAAACACTTACTAGAGCTTACAAAGTACTTAGATGAGGGTCCGGTAGAGGGTTATCAGAGTGTCCACATGACTACAAATCTATCACCCAGTGTTGCATGGTGGCTACGTTGGGAGAAAGCTACGGAGATGCTACAGCGTAGAAGTCTTACAGCTAGCTATCATAGTGAGTTTGCTAAAGAGAATGAGTTCGGGGATAAGATACTAGCATTGATGCAGGAGCAGGTTTACGTCACAGTTAATCAAGTTATGGTCCCCGAAAATTTTTTTGAGAGCTATGAAAGACTGAACCGTTTTCATGCTAGGGGAATCAATGTTACATTGAAGCCACAGTCTGACCCGACCGCTAGTCACATAGTCTCAGGGTACACTGACGAGATGATACAGATCATGCGCAATGGATTCCCACAGCAAGCTAATGACGAACCCGTACTACAAGTAAAACTAATAGACGACAATAACAAGATATGGTGGCTGGATCAAGCAGAACGCTTCAATAGCTTTGGGTTTAACAAGTTCAGTGGATGGATGTGCAACAGTGGCTATCAGGGTATAGTTATACGTAGTGACGAAGTAAAGCGTAGCTATAGTTGCGGAGACTTACCTTTAGGGTCACTAAGCGGCGGCTTTACTATCTTTGACAAGCCTGTGATATGTACAACACAGTCATGCGTAAGTAGTGCCGACAGTAAGATACCTAAAGAGAAGATATGAGTTATGACTTTGTATGGGACAGTACGCCCGATAGAATTAAAAAGGGTCACTTTTTACATGCAGGTTCATACAGTGCCGGGGCATATACAGGCACTGATACTGAACAACTATTCAAAGAACATCTACTAACACAACCGAACCATTGGTTCTATCGTAATAACCCCATAGAGTATAAGCTAAACAAGCATGGGTACAGAACGCATGAGTTTGACAGTATTGATTGGGCTAACTCAATCGTAGTGTTCGGGTGCAGTAATGTGTTCGGGGTGGGAGTGCATGAAGAAGATACATTGTCTAATCAGTTATCTGTGCTAACTAACACACCCGTTGTCAATATGGGTATCGGAGCATCATCTATAGAGTACTCATTGTACAATAGTATCATACTTAACGAGCATTACCCTACGCCCAAAGCAGTTATACAAGTTTATAGTGCTATAGATAGAACTACGTACTATAACAAAAAGAACGTTAAGCATCATGGATCATGGGATATGAAACCAAACGACTACATGGACTTGTATAGTACAGATCCTACTCATGCTAGAGTACATGCAATCATGGCTCAAATGATTAGTAAACAGTTATGGGCTGACAAAACAAAGTACTATGAGACTAGCTTCTTTAACGATATACTTAACACATTGAATCTAGTTAGTCCAACGTGGTATGATGTTGCTAGAGATTTAAAGCACCCTGGGCGTGAGACACTATATAAACTAGCACAACAGATTAAAGACAATTTAGAGTTATGAAAAGATTAGTAGCATTTGGAGATTCATACACATACGGCGACGGGTTAGCAGATTGCTGGGTAAAGCATAGTAGTGATAATTATACATCAGGTAACGTGTGCAGTCAGTATGCATGGCCGGCACTAGTAGCTAAGAATTTAGGATACAGTGTAGTCAATAGTAGCTGCTCAGGATTGAGCAATCTCGGTATGCTACACAGACTATTGAACACGGTGTTCACTGAAAATGATGTATGTGTTATAATGTGGAGCTTCCCGCACAGAGATATGATATTCAATAAGAATTACATGCCGCACATTGCTAACTTTAACACCAATAGAGACTATACTAATAGAACAACGCACGTAGGATCGTGGATGGATGATGACTTAACGAAGTACTGGATGCTGACGCACAATAACACAGACTTATTGATAAGATCGTGGCTACATATTCATCATGCTAATCTATATCTAGATAGCTTAAACATCCCACACTACAACTTCTTTATCAACTACGGTCAGCTTAAGTCACATAAGCCTAGCTACATTAAGATACCCTTTGCTGATATACTAGTAGAACGCTATATAGACAGAGCATTAGACGGTGATCACCCGGGACCATTGAGCCAAGAAAGAATGGCTAAAGAGATTACATTATTGATTGACCACTTATGAACATAGATACAGAGCATTTACACTATTGGATGTGTGCTATCAGAGATAGTAATGACACTAAAAGAACACTAGACGCATTCTGGCGTGGGCAGATCAGTAGCAAAGAGTGGCTAATAGAGAGTCTTACACAGTATGTAACTAAACCCTCGTCAGTAGATATACACGGTGGATGGGTGGGAGTGCTAGCAAGTTTGTTGTTTCAATCAGATATCCCTGTCACTACTATCAGAAGCATAGACATTGACCCATGGTGCGAGTCTATAAGCAACATGATGAACAGAATGGAACAGATACAAGAACGGTATCGTGCGGTTACAAGTAACATGACTGAGATACGTAGTGATACTGATATCATTATCAATACATCATGTGAGCATATAACGCAGGATGAGTACGACTTATGGCTAAGTGGGTTGCCCTACAATAGCTTGTTAGTACTACAGAGTAACAACTATATAATTCCAGAGCATGTTCGCCCAGTAAATAGTCTAATAGAATTCGAATCACAGTCTCAGATCAACGTGTTATGGTCTGGAGAGCTAGTGCTTCCACTATATACAAGATACATGATTATAGGCAAACAATGTTCCGATTCGATCAACTAGAAGACATACACTTAGAGATAACAAACAACTGTCAAGCATCATGCCCAATGTGTAGTCGCAACGTTAACGGGGGACTAGAGAACCCATTAATTCGTGTAACTAATTGGACATTAGATGAGTTCAAGACAATAATGTCACCCGTTGTACTGAAACAGATTAAACGCTATTACTTCTGCGGAAACTTCGGTGACCCCATGATGAACAATGATTTAATAGAGATGATTGAATATAGTGTGTCAATCAACAGAGAATTGAACATACGAGTACACACTAATGGGGGCGCACGGAACACTGAATGGTGGACTAGACTAGCACTAGCACTACCCAAGAATCATTTGGTTACGTTCGCACTAGACGGTTTAAGTGACACCCATAGTCTATATAGAGTAGGAACAACATATGAAAACGTCATACGCAACTGCAAAACGTTTATCGATGCGGGTGGGAATGCTGAATGGGTATACATTAAGTTCAAGCACAATGAACATCAAGCTGAAAGTGCTAGACAAATAGCACTAGACATGGGCTTTAAAGAGTTCACCGTCAAGAATTCTAGCAGATTTATGATAGAGCCTAAGGTTAATGTAGTAGACAAGCATGGTAACTATACACACAGTATTGAACCGGCCACTGACACCCCCATGAAGTTCATTGACTTAAAGACTATTGAAGCATTCAGTGATATAGTAAAAGACAGTGTTATCGACTGCAAAGTAAAGAACGACAAGGAAGTGTACATAGATGCACATCGTAACCTATACCCTTGCTGTCACACTGCTAGCATTCCCTACATGCGTGAGCGCATTAACGGGTTTCACTCAGACAAGATTAAAGAAATCACTGACACAATGATGAGCCAGCATTTAGATATGATTAACACTATCGGGGAAGTCAATACACTATTACGTACGGTAGAAGACATTATTGACAGTACGGCATATCAAAACATGTGGGATGAGTACTGGACTACTAAGAAGTTGCTTATATGCGCTAGAACATGCGGCGTAAGCAAGAAGATAGACTTTTCACTACCGAGAGAACAATGGAAACAATAGGATTCTTTGGCGATAGCTTCTGTGAGCATTTAAACAATACACACAGCATAGACAACAACTATAAGACATATATGGAGTTATGTCGTGACAACCTAGACTTAAAGATAGTTAATATGGGTATGGGTGGCTCTAGCATATACGATGTTATATTAAAGCAATTAAACCCACTGATTAAATCTAACAGTGTCCCGGATGTATGTGTATTCTTCTGGACTATCCCCCAACGACTATATCACCCTGTATGTCGCTCTATTCATTTATCTAGTGCATTAGCGGGATATAACAGTAAGAAAGAAGAATGGTTCAGTAAGACTTATCCACAAGAACAAAATTGGTTCAGTAAAGATATCTGGGACGCTGCACAACAATACTTTATGCATTTATATGACGAGGAGAAGAGTCAATTAGAGTATATCAGCTTCTTACAGTATATAGACAATAACATACTACCCCAATTAAAGTGTAAGATAATTCACTTATGGAGCATTGGGAACGTAAACAATTGGGAGCTAGATAGCTTTAAGCCAGACAATATCAACTATGTACACGATTGGAAGCATGGGGTAGAAGTACGCCCATCATTAATGAGTGTGTCAGCAGTTAATGGGAACACATTTAAGTACCCTATGATAGACAATAGACCTAATCATTTAGACGGACAATTAAAGAACGACATAGTGTTTGATTATATCGTGCAAGCATTAAACAATTACAGTGACAGCAATTTATTAGACTATACAACTATGGTAAACAAGTTATGGAACGACTAAGAGTAGCTACATCATATAGTGAATCGTTTCTAGAGATAGAACGTCCAAGCCCATTAACTGATAATCATATTGAAAGTATGATACAAGATGTATTGTCCGGGAAGTTATCTAAGGATATCTCTAATGATGTATACAGTAATTTCAAGATAGAAGTAGACAATTACATTAACGGTACTAAATTAAACACGTTAACAGGCTTAGATAGTTTTAATCGTATAGATATAATTAACGGCTGCACCCAATATATAGACAATCTTTATATGTGTGGCCCGGTACAAGTATTAGAGGGTGATTATCGGTACCACAACCGCTTAGGATTATCTATGGTATCTACATTGGGAAAGCTAGCACATAATACCCCGTTAATCATAGCTATGCCGTTCCCTAGTACAGGCAGAGTGCATAACAATATGACGGAACTATTAACAGAATGCACAGAGAAACATATCCCAGTGCATATAGACGGTGCCTGGCTTACATGCTGCAAAGATATAGTCTTTGACTTTAGCCATAGTGCAATACAGTCAGTGGGCATTAGTTTAAGCAAGGGTTTAGGACTAGGGTGGAATAGAGTAGGACTCCGTTATACTAGACAAATTAACCCAGATAGTGTTACAATAATGAATGATTTTAATATGAATCTACGTGCCCCAGCAATGATCGGCTTGCACTTTGTACGCAATCTACCCGTAGATTACTTATGGAACAAGTACAGTGACTCATACTATAAGATATGCAGAGACTTTAACTTAACACCCACTAATAGTATCTATCTAGCATTACGAGACAATCAGCCAGTAGGGTTAAGCCCATTAATAAGGTATTTACATGAACGAATTTAATGTTGACGGGGTTAGTATACCCTTTGAGAACGATGTGCAGTCTATAGCTATATCATTATCCGGCGGTGCGGACTCTGCATTGCTAGCATATCTATTGTGCGAACACATTGAAGCAAATAAGCTACCCATTGACGTGTTCATTATATCACATATACGCATGTGGAAGACTAGACCCTGGCAGAAGTACAATCAATTAGATGTATATGGATATTTGCAGAAACGTTTCCGTACTATACACTTTACACGCTATGAGAACTTTATCCCACCAGACATTGAATGGGGTAACAAGGGTGCTACACTAATAGATGAGTACGGTAAAGAATCGTCCGGGGATATCATTGAGATACGTGCATTCGCCGAGTATATATGTCATCAAGAAGATATTGACGTATACTATAACGCTGTTACACGCAATCCCCGTAACGTTGACTTCAAGGGTATGGAAAAGCGTGACATTGAGCCTACAGAAGATAACAAGCATCTAAGACTAATGACACACATGGGGCGCATTGCTGTACACCCTTTTAGATTCATTGAGAAGTCATGGGTAATTAAACAGTATAAAGACAAAGATATACTATCATTACTAAACAATACACGTAGCTGTGAGGGAGAGTTTGATAATGTTAACTATATCACATATAGCATAGGAGACTTTGTTCCGTTATGCGGAGAATGCTTCTGGTGCAAAGAAAGACAATGGGCGTTAGAACAAAATGAGTTGTAATAAAAACAGTAAAACATTCTGTATGCATCCTTTCACAGGGTTAGCTACACGAGAAGACGGGGCCATTACTGCTTGCTGTCGTAGTCATCCAGTGGGGTTCATTGACAAAGATAGCTTAGAGGGTATCTGGAACAATGATACTATGAAGCGTATACGCAAGCAAGTGTTAAGTGATGAGCGTCCCCCAGAGTGTGAGCCATGTTTCTCACTAGAAGATCAAGGTGTTGAGTCATTGCGTCAGCGTCATATCACTGCACGTATTCCAGAGAGTCGCATTAGCTTATACCCCAATGCATTAGACACACTGAATGACGATTACTCAATGCCCTTTGAGATTCCTACTATGGAACTTAAATTAAACAATCTATGTAACCTTAAGTGTCGTATGTGTCATCCTATGGATAGTACAAGCTGGAACGATTGGGGTACTGTTAAAGACTTCTACAAGCGTGAGGGCAACATCATGTATGCTATAGTAGAGGAACATAACTTAGAGAACAAACCCTTCTTAGATAAGTTTCAAGACAATCCCCAGTGGTGGGAGTCATTGAGTAAGCTATTGCCATACTTCCGTAGAGTAGAGTTTGCTGGGGGCGAACCGTTGATGGATCCTCAACACTATCGCATTCTAGACATGCTTAGTGAGTATGGACATCAGATTGAGATCAAGTATGCTACCAATCTTTCTATGCTGGGTAAGGGTTCACGCAACATCTATGAGTACTGGCCTAAGTTTAAGTCTGTAGCCGTTAACGTTTCCATCGACGGCATGAGAGACACTTATGAGTACATTCGAGGCAATGGTGATTGGGACGTTTTAATCGCCAATATAAAGGAAATACAGTCCATTAAAAATATATCTCGCATCGTTGGCGCAGTCACCGTGCAAGTGTCTAACGTATTGATTCTAGACAAGATGATTGAATATTTTTTAAACGACCTTGGCATCATCTTTCACACCCATCGTGTTGAATATCCTAAGCTATTAAGTGCTCAGGTACTGCCATTACCGTTGCGAAACCTGGCGATAGACCGATTAAAAGCCATTAAAAAACACGTCCCTTTCTATCGATTGTGCGTAGAAGAGCCTAGAATCATACCATACACTCTGCTCCAGATAGATGACAATATCAACTATTTGGAGGCACGTGAACAAATGGATAAATGGGACGATTGTGTAGCGTTTAATCACCAATTAGATTTGAATAGAAACCAATTAAGTTTCGAAACTGTAACCCCAGAGTTCAAGCCCTATGTATAAAGTAACAAGCATCTATCCGCATCAGGATAAAATTAAAGTCGAATGGAATTTAGGAAAAAGATGCAACTATAATTGCGAATATTGTCCTAGTGAGATACACGATAGCACCTCACCCCACACTGAGATAGAAATTCTCTACAGTGCGGTTGACACCTTAGTACAGCAGGGTGACATACGGTTGAGCTTTACCGGTGGCGAACCCTGCGTACACCCTATGTTTGAAGAACTTGTCTCATATGCTAAGAGTACCGGGATACGATGGGTTAGTGTTACTACTAATGGAACTCGTAAAGCAGACTACTATGTTGGGTTAAGTGTAGATCAGTATGTGTTCTCATTACACTTTGAAAGTGATTGGCGTCGTGTGTTAGATACCATCATTGAAGTGCATCGTGCTAGTCAACGTTTTGTTATGGTTAACTTAATGGCTCATCAAGATAAGATGGATTTAGCTAAAGAAGCCGTAGCATTACTAAGTGCTGCGAATGTTCCCTATGTTGTCCGTCGTATACGTTGGAGTCAGGGTGTACAAGATGTGTTTAATGATGAGAAGTATAGTGAGGTAGACTTAGACTGGATTGTGTCTAATACTGCTACAGTAAAGCCTAACACTATCATTGATGATGTTGACAAGTATCACGCTAATGATATCATTAAACTGCACTTAAACAAGTATCATGGGTGGAGTTGTAACGCGGGTTTAGAGTCACTAATGATTAACTGGGACGGTGATGTACATCGTGCTACATGCAGGGTTGGGGGTTCATTGGGCAATATCTATAAAGGTTCATTCTCTCAGATACGTGAGCCTGTTATCTGCACACGTGAGTATTGTACTTGTGCTGCTGATATCCCACTAACTAAAGTTTCACTATCTGAATTACCTTCGTTGCCCGTTGTTCCGGAGCACAGTGACAACTAGTTTGATAGCAAGTGGTTGACGTTATAGTAGGGTTATACTTAGCTATAAAGTCTTTGTCATAGATATTAAACTTATAGTCTAGGTTATATAAGCGTTCATTGCATGTTCCGGATAAACTTCCATCTTTGTTAATGTATAGAGTATCTACGCCTAGATTGCAATCCCAATGATAGAAGTTACTATAGTTATTCAATGATAGATAGTTATTGCTTACTGTCTTAACGGTTCCGTCATTAAAGTATAACGTGGGGTCTTCATTGATAGATTTCTTACATTCATAGTAATAACGTGCATCGGGCAAGCGTTTATTCGTATTACTTAGATATTGTTTCTGTTCCGTTGTATAATTGACTGTACTATGCAGTATTTCATTAGAGGATATACTATATTGATTCTTACTGTGTTTAAGTTCTTCTATGATGTTTAAGCACTTATCCCAATGATTAGGATCCATTAACACAATACAATTAGCCCATACATTCTTTTCGTATAATATATCAGCTACACTTATAATATGCTTTGTATCTATAGTTTCATGGTGGCAACTTAACATAACGTGGTCAAAGTATTGTCCATATTCATCCCACCATCTAAGTGTTCTAGAGCCATTAGTTGACATACTGATAACTGCATTATACTTATCCTTGAAGTGTTTAGTAAACTCTCCAAAGTCTCTCCATAATGTAGGTTCTCCGCCCACTATATGCAATAGTATTTGCTTCTTTCCTAGTGTTTTCTTATAGTATTCTATTAGATGTGATAGATTGTCGATAATACTATCTAATGTAGGCCAAGGTGTTATTCCTTCTTTACTACCCGGGAAGCAGTACCAGCAGTTATAATTGCACTTATCCCCGAGAAACAACTCTATTCTAAGTAAGTCTTTAGGTTGATTAGAATCTATTCGTATTAGATCATTCATAGTAAATGACTTAGTTCAGGGAATGTTGTTTTAAAGTCTGTATTACGTTGCTTATCCATTACGTTAATATACTCACGGAAGTCTGGTAATAGATTAGTATGATCCTCATTGTCCATCCAATCTAATATACCCTCCCAGCGTTTCCATCCATAGGGATTAGTTGTCCAGAATTCTTCATCTTGACTATAGTTATCCCATAGCCATTGTTTTAATTCACTGAATAGTTCTCTTACATGTAGTTTATCCTCTACGGGTAATACTCTTAATGATAACCAAGTGGGTATCCATAACAAATGCACTCCAATTAACCCACCGGCCATTGTCTGTCCACTCGCATTCTTATCAAAGTTAATCTTTTTGAAGTTACTATTAACCTTCCATTTAATAAACTCTGGTACATGCTTGATATTAAGTATCTGCACAGCAAATGCAATGTTAGTTACAATGTTATCCGGGGCATTATCTAGCATGATTAATGACTGTTCAATCACACTCCAATCTAATGGGTATCTAATATAATGCCCGCGAGTTTCCATTCCGTCTAAACTAAGTCCTACTTTAACTTTACGGAACTTACTCCATACATCAATTATCTCTTGATCTACTAATAGTCCGTTAGTATTATATCTCAAGCTAATCTTATCTGCATACCCACGCTTGATAATCTCTAATAGAAACGTTTTATGCTCACGGATCATTAATGGTTCGCCACCAGCAAAGTATAATTGCTTTATGTTAGGGATTTGATCGTATATCTCTTCCCAGAACTGTGGATTCTCATGCCAGAAGTTATTAAAACCCTTACGGTCCCAACTCATTTGTTTCTTGATTAATTCTGATTGAAAGATGGGGAACACTTTCTTATGCTCACCCACCCACTGCGAACTATCGTGGGGACTGCACATAATGCACTTTAAATTACATGTATGGCCTAGTCTTAAGTCTAAGTACTGTAACTTATACGGTACGTTACCATCTTCGTCTGTTTGTTTAATTAGTTCAGGGATATCTACACCATCATAGTGCCATGAGCCTGTCTCCCATATACGCTTGCTAGCAATGCCTTCAGTTTCTTCTTTAAAGCATTTAGTACAGCTTGCGGGTATCTCTCCTGCTAGCATAGTCTTGCGTACAGACTTCATATAGTCATTGTTAAACGCTTGAGTAGGTAAATCGTGTGCAAAGTTAGCGGGCTTACCGTCTTCCATCTTTACTAATCCTACTGTATAGTCTCCGGTGTCTGCTCCTGATGCATTAGCAACACAGCATATACGCATATCGCCGTTGGGTCTAGTTGCTAGATGAATCCAGGGTAATACACAAAATGTCTTGCTTCCTGCTATCTCTGTGATCTGATTCTGCCATTTAACTAATTGGGGTTCGGTGTTTTCTTGCATCAGATATTTAGTTCAATAAATACGTCATATATGATTTCTAAGACTAACATGATTGTGCCCCCAGAGCTATTTGAACTAGCAGTAGACAGTGTTCCATACAGTGAGGGCAAGTTTGTATTGAACGAACCCACTGGACGATTCTTCTATGATAAGTGGCGTATTAAAGAAGAATTCGTGGGGACAGCGTGGGAACAACTATTAGCAATGCTCCCGGTGCATGGTGAAGCACGATTGATCTATCTACGTAGTGCCACATGCTATACTACCCACAGTGACATAGACGATAGATATCATTTGAATCTAAAGGGTGGTTATAGCTATCTGATTGACTTAGATAGCCAACAGTTGCATCCTATCATGCAAGACGGTTGTTGGTATGATATGAATGCTGGACCAAGACATACTGCTGCTAACTTTGGATACACTGATAGAGTACAACTAGTGGTTCGTCAACTGCTTAGAGACAGCAAACTACACAAACCGTTGTCAATACGTCTTAGCTCCAACATAGACGATTTAGAGATGGCCCGCTTCATCTTTGACGACACCATAAGTCCATGGTTAAACACCATAAACAAGCGTCATTTAATAAATGATTTCAGATTAAAGGGACCTGATGTTCTGTTCAATCTAGAAGAACTGTATCTGCCTTCACTGCTAGAAATATTGCCAAAGGAGTTCAACTGTGAACAAGTATCTATACAAGATTGATTACACGGATAAAACACAATGTACAACTAATTTGTTGTATACTCCGATCATTATGGACAATTGTTTGCTGTGTATGGACTGGAATTCGTCTGACTATCATGAAAAAGTGCTTTCTGATAGCCTATTGTCGTGGTTCTTCGCTCGTGAAGTGTGTGGTTTTGAGAAATTTCAGGGGTACTCGTGGGCACCGGAAATTATGGGTATTAACGCCATAAATAGACGCATTTATTTTAAATGGTACGGGGATTCTTTGAACCACATCATCATGGATCCCAATCGTGATATCAATATAGAATGCCCTGATTGGAAAGAACAGCTTAACAAGATATTGTCTGACATTGTTTCTAATGATTACTATAAAGTCACACTATATCCTCACTGTTTCTACTTAGACGACAAGAAACGTATACATACCTTTGACTTATATGGGTGTGTACCTATGAACGACTGTATGGTAGAGTTATCTAAGGTTGAAGACATGATTGGGGCTGAGAGCGTACAACGGTTTGCCGAAGCACGTGTTGATGACAACATAGACTTCGGCATATTCTTTGACCGTTTACTAGATACTTACTTAGATAAGTATTGGAATGGGAATAACCCTTTCCCTCGTGCTATCTCCAGAAGTTAAACAAGAACTTATCACTTGCACCACCGTTGACACCCGCGTGCCAGCTCTTACGTGATGGCCATTGAAACGTATCTCCCACTTGTTGTTTCCATAAGCATTCGTCTTCAATGAATAACGCATGTCCCGGTTGACTAGGGATGATATGAACGTGAAAGCGTTTAGGCTCTAGTGTGTTACTGAGTATACCCTCATCATCTGTTACGTCCCAATGCCAGGGTGCTACGTTTCCCGGCTTAACTCTGCTAATCCAGCAGTAGTAAGGGCCATCTAAGTCTATATTAACAAACTTAGCAAACTTCTCTACTACACTGATATCAAACTGTGTGCCGGGGAAGTACATATCCCATGATGCATTACCACCTTCTTCTACTGTCTTATATCCTGCAATGTCCCATACACTAGAAACTTCTTCTAATCCCGGGATAATGTCTGTAGCTCTGTGTCTAGGGCCTACATATGCTGGGGGCATATCTTTGATTGTATTGATTACTTCGTTCCAGTCGATTAAGTGACTGCAATTGCCTATATACTGTGTCATATTAATAGCTTTCTAAGTGATTGATGCCGAGTTTTGTTCTAAACTCTTCGGTGAATTTGCCGTCTATTCTAAGTGAGTAACTTTGTTCCATGATCTTTTCTCCGCCGTGCCAGTCATTGTCATTCCACCATGCTGCTCTAGTGTTTAAATATGTTTTATCTTTAGTCTCAGGATCCCATAGATAAAACGCTTTCTTTGTATTAGGCCTTACATGAATAAACTCATTACGATGAGGACCATGATTATTAATTCCGTTCTTAGCGTCTAAATCTCTATGCTCAAAGGGTATTCCGTCTGCTTCACAATGAAAGAATATAACCCGTCCAATATGCTCAAAGATATTGTCAGTGATTAACTGCTCTACCCATTTAACTGTATTAGGGAAATGTTTAGCTTCTTCCGTTAGTTTTCTTTCTGCTGTTCTATCATCCCATGATCCTTCTTCCCATAAGAAATAATAGATATACGGGTCATAAGCACCCATTGCCATCTTTAAATAGCGTGTAAATCTATTACGTACTTGATAATCGTTGAAGTCACGGAATAAATCAATTCCCCCTAACTTAATTGGGTCATCATCAGGTAACTGCATAAACTCTTCCATAGCTTGATAGATGGGTTTCCAATTATGCTTATAACTCATTTGTTCGAATGTAAATCCGGGTTTCATCCATGTGCCTTCTTTAGCATACATTCTAGCGTCACTGAAGCCGCGGATGATTTCTGGCTGCAATTGATTAAACTGTTCCATATTTAAATACGGGGCCATATCGATATATGGCTGATGGTTAATTCCGATTAGTGATGACATTTTAATTCCTCGTCTGTTCTGTTGATTAAATATTTATATGAAATACGACTACTACTACAATAAGCTACCCGGGGAAGAACCATGGAGAAACAATTTAATCTATACAAGTTTAATGAGTGAGGATAAGAAAGTATTTGTCCAGTGGTATTTTAATGATGAGGTCTATCACAGGGGTCAAAATCAAGTGGTTCTGCCCGAATTAATGCAAGAGAAGTGGGAGCGTGAGATTAAGTATGCTCAACTGATGAATTTAATGTATCCTGACTTAGTTCCTAAGATTCTTGATATAGATCATAAAAACCGTAAATTATATCTAGCAGTAGATGGGGATGATTTCTGGCAGCGTAGTCATGAATTAAATAGCTATTATGATGTATTACCTGACTGGGATACTCAAATGATTGATATAATTAATGCCCATAAGAGTTTAGACTTACACAAATATAGTATGCATCCTTCAAGCTATTTTGTAGTAGAGGGCAGATTAAAATCAATTAATTATTTCTTTACATATCATAAAACTGACCCAGAAGTTAGTATTAGTGATGTGGAAAGTCATATCTATAGTACTCGACAGGATGAAATGCGCAAGCATATAGAATCATTAGGAATAGAATGGGATAAGCCCCAACCGTTTCCTTTATTAGATAAGTTATGCTGGGAATCATTTAGAAAGAACTATCCTGATGAATTTATTGACAGAGTGCAATGTTTAAAATAATACCCTGGAATGAATCATTAGATTTAACTGACTTCTATAGAATAGCGGAACAGAAGGGTTTTACTAATAATAGTAGCCAGAAGGCTATGATTGATTGTTTTGATCGTGAGCCTGAGAAATGCGTATATATTCTTTATTATAATGATATAGCAGTGGGTAGCTGTGCAGCACATACATTTGATATAATGGGCGAGAATTGCTATAGAATAGCAGCAAGGACTTGTGCATTTACTGATATGATTCCCTACAATTCATTAAGAACCCGTAATCAAATAGTAACCCATCAGCATGTTACTAGTCAATTTTTAATACCCGCTTGTATTAATTGGGCCCCGAAGGGTAGTAGATTGTTTATTACCAGTACCGATAGTGATTTGGGTACTCAAAGATTAGTGCATAGAATCTTTGGTCCTGCTATGGCTAGTACAGGACAAATGCGTAATATGGGTGATGTAGTATATCGTAATACTAATCAAACAGTCTGGGAGTTATTCCCAGACGTGTTCATGAATGAATTAAACAAATACCCTAGATGGGTTTAGAATAGAATTCTAAGTCTTTTATATCGTTCAAAGCATGTGCTAAAGCCCTCACCCGGGGTAACTTCAACTAAGTTGTTGGGCTGTGGTTTTTCATTAGGTACTGACAAGATATTTGCTACAGTACTTGAACCGAATGGATTCTCGTCAGCGACTTTAAACGTATCTGCAATAGGATCTGTTCTACATGCCACCCAGTATTGAGTATACTGTCTATCAGTTAAGAACTCATTTACTTTAGTCCATACATCCCATTCCATAGCTTCATAGAACACTACAGGACGAAACTTACTTATAGTCTTGGTACATCCTTGAATTGCTTCATACTCGTGCCCTTCTACATCTAGTTTGATAACATGACATGAGCTAAGTCCTACTGTATCTAATGGAATCATCTTGACGGTGATACCTTCATCCTCAGTGATATGAATGTCACCGTAGTTGGTAGATTTTGTAGGGTCAAAGTCTTTTAATGTAAACTCTGAACTCTTATCGCTTGCGCCTGCATTGACAACTTGAATCTTAGGGTAGTCTTTGCTGTTGTATGATGCTACTGCAAAGTGCTTTGGGTTAGGCTCAAATCCTAATACATTACAGTTAGTTGCTTTGTGTACTGCGACTAGATGATATCCAATATTGGTCCCGATATCAATGTACTGGCTTGTTTCTCCTAGATACTCTGATAGAATATCAACTTCTGCTTGACAGTACTCACCGTACAAGTCAATCGCTTTGCTGATGACAATATCATTCTTGTATACTAGAAAGTCTCCTATCCTTGAGCTAGTTACTAGTAGTGAATCTTTTAGTGAATCAAGCGTTGCTTGAATTGTGCTGGGTGTATCTTCCATGTAAATCTTTCAGTGATACTATGATTTAGTGCATTTCAACCGAGTCAAAAAATTTGATCATATTCATTGTTATCAGGGATTAACCATCCCAGCTTCAGTAAGTCTTTGCGTATCTCATCAGTAACAAAGCCTTCACCCACGTATGCTTTTTGCTCTAGATATTCAATCTGTTCTTCTTTAGATAGTTCTCTAAATGAATCATCGTCTAAGTCTGTTGCATTTCGTATGCCACTACAGTACCAATTGATGTAGTCACCTTCTTGCTTTATATCAGCGATGATGCCGCCCGCATGCCTCCATGAACAACTCCATCGCTTTTCTGTTAGAATAGGCCATACATCGTTTTTAGTAAAATCATTGTTGCATAGTGCTGCATACAGATTTTGAGCGTAGATTGGATCACTACATTTCTCTATGATATATTCACTAGTACGCAAGTCATATTCCATATTGTCAGTACGCCATTCAGCAGTTTCTTCTAACTCTAACTGCATTTGCTTGTGGCTTTTATAGAAGTCTATCATATCTAATGCAGACTGATCCTGAGGATTATCTATGAGTTTCTTCTCGTACCTATCCATACTAAATGTTCCCCGCTGTGGGCTTCTTCTCAACATATTTTACTTTCTGTTTGCTATAGAATATATGATTACCTATTCGTGCTACTTGCTTGTAGGGCCAGAACGGATCAACTGTTAGATTATGAAAGAACAATGCAGTACGGGGTAATACTTCTTGATATGCATCGTATGCCAGTACTTGGTATGCAACATCTAGTGCTTGCACATACTTAGGGTCATTGACATTTACTTTCTTCTTACCCTCGCAAACCCAACTAAACTGACACATTCTAACTCTATATGAATCTAAGGTGTTCTCATCAATCTTTGTTATCATTGTCATTTGATGTATTACATTGCAGGGCGTACTAGCAAAGCCATGACTAACTCTGTTCATTACTACTCTTGCTACTGCTGCTTTACCTGCAATTGATTCGCTGCCTGCTTCGTAATATATATTCTCTGCCATACATAGTAGTTGTTTACTATCAACTGGCCTAGCTTCTACTACGAATTCCGGTTCTTCTTGCACAGTAGTCATATCAATCACTACTGTTATCATTGTGTATACCGCTATACTTATTGCTAGTACTTTAGCGGTGATTGAGGCTATATTTTTCATATATACTCCTTTCTTATGCATAGTATAACACTATACAACGTTGAACGTCAATTGTTTTGGCTTACAGTATATGGTCCCAACAATCACAATTACATAATATAACATCTTCGATTGCTTGGGCGGGGGTAAGAATTGACGGTTTCACGATAGGTGTAATAGAAATTATATCTATCGAGGGTGGAACTAATGTAGTCCACGGCGAGGTGTTACCATTCCCTGTATTTGGGTTAATAGTTGGGTACGGAGTACCTACTACTGCGTCAGGTGACGATGGTGTTGTAGGGTCAGTCGTAACGACTGTGCCCCACGGTGGTCCGACAGGGCCGGGACCGCCCGTGTCGATTGGAAGATCGACTATAGGTCCAGATGTAACAACAGGGACAATAATAGTCTCACCTGTTATCGGGTCGATAGTAGTTGTAGTCGGTACTACTCCGTTGACTCTAGGTAAGGTCAGTTGTTCTATACCTACTTCGTTGTCTTGCTCTGCACCAGTTAGCCCTAGTCGATGTGCATTGCGGACTTCTCTCATGCTACCGATCATGCTATTGCCACCAATCTTAGAAGTATCAGTGATAGCTTCTAAATTCTGTACGGCTCCCCATTTTTCAGTCTGCATAGCGTAGCCATTCAAACTTTCCATGAATCCGTATATATCAGTTGTAGTGGTGCTTAGATCAGGTAGATACTTTTCGGCTCGTAATCCTATACTTCTAGCGTTTTGTTCTATAGTTAATTGTTTGCCAAACTTGTTATATAAGTTGTTTATAGCTATTGTTAGTGCAGGGTTATTAGATGCAATAGATGCAATTTCAGTATTAGCTGCATTTATATATGATAGCACTATGGTATTTGTTGCAGTCCAGTCGGGTAATCCTGACAGCGACAACACTGGTTCGGTGATAGACTCATATAATGATTGGTATATACTAACTAAGGTGCTAGTAGTTAATGAATTAATATACGATTCTAATATGTTCCACTCGTATGGTAATCCTGACATGGCTCCAAAGAAGTCGCATGTAGTGTATCTGCCATTCTTTCCCGAACCCAATGCAATAAGAGGCAACGTAGCGTTTCTGATAGGCTGATTAGTAGGGACGTTTGTTCCATTAACACCTAGATCACTTACTGTTTCTAAGTTACGAACTACTTGACTGAATCTTTCAATGTCCATTGACTTGATGTTTTTAATCTGTAGCATTGTGGTGCTGAATGCTGCACATGATGCCGCTAAGGTGTCTGGAAGGATAGTCTTTAACTCTTCTCCGTACTTGTTCAATACATGTGAAGTTAGTTCGCCACCGGTATATAACAGGTAGTATGTCTTACTATTAGTAGGGCCCGAGTTTGCATTGTACTCAGGTACTGTTAATGTAGCATAACTTCTAGGGAATATCATCTTAGGGTTTAACAAGTCAGCTAGAGTCTCTAGTCCCTTTGTCTGACAATTCAAAGCAATCAATGATTCAACGAGATCGATGCCCATAACAATACTGAATGCACCGTATAGTTTCTTTTGTTGATCCACAGTAGCTTCGCCGCCGCTAATGATATAGTCCATGTCATCAGCGGAGAAACCTGCTGCTAACAATGCTAGATTAACTGCCTTAGTTAACGCTTTGTTTTTATACAAAGTCTTCAATAGGTTACTAGGACGACCGTATGTATCAATGTACCCTAAGTCTAATGCTCTACCCAATACAATTAAGTCTTGGCCCCAAAAGAACAATGCTAAACTGACGCCGGCTAAGTCTGCCGTAATCAAGTCGTTCATGTTGCTATACGTACCGTCTAGGTAAGTATCTGCGGCATTCATTGCATCAATAGCTTTGTTAGACTGTCCGATGAACCCTTGTGCCATATTGAATGTGTACAAGAAATCACTATATGATCCGTTATTGATATAGAATTCATAGTGAGCTTGCAACGGAATAGTACGCAACCATCCATAGCTAGTATATTCGCTAGTGTATGGAACTGAATTGGGGTAGGGATTAAGTGATTCTGTACGCAAATACTCCGGTGGCTTACTATCTCCTAGCGCGGGGATACTGTTACTACCAATTGATATTAATTCACTATAACAAGTGAGATTAGATTGCAAGAATCCTGCTCTTATAGAATTAACTAGCATTCGCAATACAGTATTGAGTGTGGTTGTTCCTAGAGTATAATTACTCAATCCAGTGCTCGTGCCCATATGTAGCACAGCGTCTGGATTGATACACAATCCTTCATTCTGCACAAACGAGCCCAAGCTATTTAAATTGAGGGGAGAATATTTACCTGTTAAACTCATGGTACGAACACATCCGGGCTTCCTTGACTGATACTATGTCCGCAACTGTTACCTGAACCCACTCTGAGTACAGGAACACCCTCACAAAATACAGTAGGACTACCATCAGTTGTAGTTGCTGCTTCATGAGGTGGATGCGGTCTGCCCCAAGGTGCGTGTGGAGTTATGCCGCTAACGTGCAAGCCTACAGCTATTCCATTTGCAAACACTGAATCAGCTCCGCGCTTGATTGCACCTCCGGCTTGATTCTGATCTCCTACACGACTTAATGCTGACATATTATCCTAAGAATATTTTTTTCTCGGGTACTTTGATACCCGTTGTTGCTTCAATATACTTCATTTTGATACTGTCCTCAGTCTCAGAGTACATAGCAACGCTATTAGTATTTAGTGTAACTGAAGAACCGGGTTCTGCGGTAAACATGCTAGGAATCATTTGCATGCCGTTCTGTGCGGGGGCGATTGATACTGGATCGCTAATCTTAATAGTATGTTCTTCTGTGAAGATATCAACTACTTTAGCAATAAGTTCCTCGCCTGAGTTTAATTTGAATGTATATGTTTTACCTTGTTCCATTATTTGCTTTCTGTTAGTTTAGTTCTGAGTTCAGTGAACCCACCCACATATTCTTCACCCAAGAAGATTTGTGGTAATGTTCGTGCAGTTGGTACTGCTTCTAGTAGTTGTTCTTTAGTCCAGGTGCCGTGCATGATGTTACGTTCTTCAAATGCGATACCTTTCTGTGTGAGCAGGGCTTTAGCCTGAACACAGTAAGGACAGGCGTCCTTACTCCATACGATTGCTGTCATTTTTGTTCCTGTTAAAAATTAGGTAGTGTGTCATAGTCTAATGAGTCACTCATTACACCAATAACATAGTTTGTTGATTCGTTTTCTTGCAGTGCAGTTTGCTTCTTGCTTGTATCAACGTGCTTATTGAACCACGGGATAGGAGTAGATTTAGGAGCAATAGCTTGATACTTGATACCAATCTCTTTCAATGCACCCACTGCTGTATAGTCTACAAAGTCATTTAGAATGTTTGCATTCAATCCAATCACTGGACCGAACTTGAATAGATACTTGGCCCAGTCTTTTTCTTCACGGATAACATCCATGTACAGTTGATAGACTTCTGCTTCACACTCTAGTTTAATAGCGGCAAAGCGACTATCTTCTTTGATTACTTGATTGATAAGATATGCTGTCCAACCCTTGTGTAATAGTTCATCTTGTAGAATCAAGCTAATGATATTACCGTTACCAATAAAGATTTTGTTCTCAACCATTGCTAAACTTGTAGCGAATGATACCATGAATCTAAATGCTTCTAGTGCATAACTTGCATGTAGTGCCATCCAGATAGCTTTGATATGATCTTTTTCTAGTACAGGCATGCCCAACTGCTTCTGACAGTTAACATTATGTAATGCTTCATAGTAGTTACCAACACTACTAGCCATGTCAACAATCTCTTGTGTATCGTGGATAGTGTTGAACACATCTTTAGGTACATTATAGATGTTACGGATGATGTGACTATAGCTACGACTATGAATGTTAGTCTCAAAGAAGCTCCAGTTGTAAATCAATGCTTCAAGTTCAGGCAATGATACAACAGGGGTAAACACTTGACTTGGTGCTCTACCCTGTAAGCTATCTAGTGCAGTCTGACGCAATAGGTTGCTAGTAAAGATATGCTTAACGGCATCACTAGCTTCCTTGAAGTCAGTTGCATCTTTAGTTAAACTAACTTCTTCCGGAACCCAAAAGAAGCCACGTGCTGTTTGTTCAAAGTCTACGATCTTTTTGTACTTGACTTCCTCAAATCGTTGAATAGTTACAGGACCCTCTGGGTCTAGAAACATCTTACGGTTGAGATAGTCTGTTTTTGTTGTTAGGTTATATTGTTCTTTACTCATAATTTGCAGCTTTCACAGTCTTCTTCGTTATCAAAATCAATTGGTTCTAGCATTGTTGGGGCATCTTCTGCTACTTGTTTACTACCGGCTTTGTTAATCAAGCTATAGTAGAATGTCTTCAATCCCCATATATGAGATTGCATCAAGTTCTTAGCAATCAACGTTGTGGGGACTTTTCTTTCAGGAAAGTGAGCAGGGTTATAGAATGTATTAGTACTGATACTCTGGTCAACATAAGCTGCAATCACTGCGGCTGTCTTTAGATAACCATCACAATCTTTCTGTTCCCACATCAATTGATAGTTCTTGCGTACCTTAGCATTGGTATACTCTGGTACAACTTGAACAAATGATCCTGCTTTGCTTTCTTTAACACTAATCAAACTCATTGGCATTTCAATGCCGTTAGTTGAGTTGATAGCAACACTGCTAGATTCTACAGGAGCTACAGCACTATTAGTAGCATTACGGACACCGTATGTAATCATATCTGCCCGTAATGTTTCCCAGTCTAGTTCAGGGGTAAAGTCAGTTAGTTCGTTAACACCCTTAGCACGTAGCTCCCACGGGAAGACACCCTTACCATAACGAGTATGGTCACTACCCAAACACTTACCACGCTCTTTAGCTAACTCAACACTCATCTCTGTGAGATAGAATGTCTGATGTTCCATCCATGTTTTAAGTTCAGCTAGTGCATCTTTGTCACCATACTTCAAACTGCGCTTTGCATGCCAGTATGCTAAGTTAGTGATACCGATACCTAATGGGCGAATCTCATCATTGCTTAGTTTAGATTGGATAGAAAGGAAGTCTTGGTAATCCAAAATGTTATTAAGACTACGATGCAGAATGCGACAAGCCCTACGCATATCTTCGGGATTGCGAAATGCACCCCAGTTAATACTGCCAAGTGTGCAGAGCGCAATTCTTCCCTCTTCGTCATCAAGTCTCTTAAACGATTTCGTTGGTAATAGAATTTCACAGCATAGATTACTCTGGTAGATTGTATGATACTCAGGATCGAATGGACCTTGATTCATTACATTGTCAATGAACACTAGGTAGATACGTCCTGTATCTGTTCGTTCTTTTAGAATTCCACTTTTGAATACCTCTTCGGCACTCATTGTTTTCTTGCGAAGGTTCTTTTGTTTCTCGTACTTGACATACAGTTCTTCAAAGAGTTCCGTATTAGAATAGAACGCTTGATAGAGGTCGGGGACTTCATTGGGGTCGAAAAAAGTGATATCTTCTTTGTTCTTAAATCTACGCCAGAAGAAAGCAGATAGTACAACTCCATAGTCCATGTGACGCACACGAGTTTCTTCTGTTCCTTGATTGTTCTTAAGAACGATTAGGTCATCAAACTGATGATGCCAGATAGGATAAAATACAGTAGCACTTGCATTACGAATACCTCCTTGACTGCACGAACGCAGATCCCCAAACCATTTCTTTAAGAAGGGGATCATACCTGTATGCATAATTTCTCCGCCACGAATAGGACTACCTAAGGGGCGTAGTCTTCCAATCTCTAAGCCAATGCCAGCACGTTTGCTAGCATACTTTGCCATCATTTCGCCACTAGCAAAAATACTATCCAGATCATCATCGCTCCTGATAAGCACACAACTACTAAATTGTTTTGTCGGAGTGCCAAGACCAGCAAGCACAGGTGTAGCAAGAGTAAACAGACCATCACTAGCAGCATTATAATATTCCTTTATGTAACGCATTCTCGCTGCATTCGGTTCTTCTTTGTGAAATATAGTAGCGGACGCGACCATATATCTAATTTGTGGAGTTTCATATGTTTGTTTTGTGCTACGGTTCTTAACCAAGTACTTCTCTATCAATTGTTCAATGGCGGCATAAGAATATTGCTCGTCCTTAGAATGGTCTAAGAATGAATCCATCTTGTTCCAGTCTTCTTCACTGTACCATTCTAGTAGTTCATTAGTGTATAGACCTGTCTCTACATTAGTCTTAATGATAGAGTACAAGCTAGGTACTTCATAGTCACCGTATACATCTTTACGTAACATGCTTAGTCGTTGCTTGCCAGCTACATACTGATAGTTAGTATGTCCTACATCTGGATTATTCTCTACATCAATCAAGTCTACGATAGCACGTAGGGTAATCTCGTCAATTTGACGGGTTGAGATACCGTCATAAAAGTGAAGTTGTGACTTAATTTCTACCATTGATGGGCTAACATCAGCTATCCCAACACATATTTTAGCGACCTGAGCTTGCCACTTTTCTAACATCAGTGGCTCTTTAGTTCCATCTCTCTTGATCACATTTATATTCATATTTTGCCTGTTATAATTTTAATTGGATTGCGGACACATCAATGTGTCGCTTGATTGTAAATTCTGTTGAACTGCTATTTAATACTGAATTGGGCCAGTAATTAAGTACATACTTAGCGCGGTCAACTAGGACTATTACCATATCATCGCCTTGCATGTCAGTCGCCTCAACTAATTGTATATCGTCTACTCCCACTAGAAGTAGAGTATAACACATTCCTAGTGCTCTTGCAACCGTACAGTAGGTATTTTCGGATAGAAGTTCCCAGGGTCCCGGCCATGTCATAGAATCTTGTAAGTGTAAATGGTGATTGACCAAAGGAGCTTTCTGCCACCAGTGGTCAATTGCTATAGATTTGGTTTTAGTATCGCTGTTTTCTAGGGTTGATCTTAACTCACACCAGCTGCGCAGTCTGGCTTCATAGTTAGTTTGAAATACATTCATTAGACATATACTTATCTATAGAATGCTTCCGTAGTTTTTAAATTACAATCAGAAGAAAGAAAAGAATTCACCGGTCACCGGTACCACCGTAAAGATCCAGCCAGTGTTGTCACCGAAGTTGTAATTGGTTCTACTAGTAGCATCCCAAACTGCTCCACCAGTAGCGTTACTGTCTTGTATTTTCGTATAGGTTGCGGTAACTGTGCCGCTAGATTTAGCCAAAGTGAACTGTGTGCCGGGTGAAGAACTTTTCAGTGTTAGCATAGCTCCATCTACTCCGGATATATTAGTATCGGTTATCGTAGTAGTAGTCCCTGCTTCAAAAATAAGGGTAGTTGTAGATTGTGTCATGTGCTTATTCCATTATTAATATTAGTTACAGTGTTATAGTACCGGAGCTCTTGAAGATGTATAAGATATACAATCCATCATATACTACAGTGCATCCACCAGTTGCAGCGGCCGGTGGGGAAGTCGTCAGTAATTGACGAATGATGACTATACCCGAACCGCCAGTTCCGCCATATGTGTAACCAGCTGCTGCGCCACCTGCGCCGCCACCTGTATTTGTTTTGCCATTTCTAACACCGGTCGAATTAGATTGAGTACTGGCTGCAGATCCGGAGCCTTGATAAGTACTGGATGCACCCACTGCCCCGCCACCTAAACCACCTGCGCCACCGCTACCGTTTGCCATGCCACCGCCTCCGCCAGCAAAGTAAACAGAACTACCAGAAATCTCTCCTACACCTAGCGTTAGTGCTATGCTAGCACCAATCAATGTAGATGCTATACCAACGCCACCGACACCGCCAAGTTGAGATACACCGTAACCACCTACTGCTCCGGCGCCACCTCCGCCGCCGCCAGCCGATGTGCCTCCACCTTCATTACCTGTTCGGCAGTTGCCGCCGTTGTTACCGTATCCACCACTAGCACTAGTTGGTTGTAAACCTGTGCCGCCTGTGCCCGGTGGGTAGTCTCTACCACCACCACCACCACCACTGCCGCCTGCAGTACCGTTCACCTGGAACGTGCCGCTTGCGCCACCGCCTAATGCAGTGAGTGAAAAAGTATTATCGGCCGCAGCTACTGTCGAATTAGAACCGTTACTATTGTAGCCACCAGTACCAACTGTCACTACTATCGCTGTTTGCGATACTATCACTGATTGAGGAATAGTGTAAGTTGTAAGGACTACTCCGCCACCGCCACCGCCACCGATACCAGAATTTGCGTCTCCAGCGCCTATTTGGCTACCACCACCACCACCGACTATCATCATATCCACAGTCACCGGTGTATCTACTGGGAACGATCTTTTGTACCCCCAGATAATACGAACTGCACCGTCGCCACCGGGCCCGGAATTGCCGCCGAATGTGTAGAGGCCATTGCCACCACCACCGTACAATTTTCCGGATCCACCTGATCCAGGACTACCACTAGCACTTGTTATGCCGCTCGAAGCTGCTGAGCCATTTGCACCTAGACCCATAATTCCTACACCACCACCAGAACCGGTACCGTTGCCAACGCTAGTAGTACCATTTCCGCCACCACCGCCACCATTCTGTCCAGCACCGGCGCTGAGTCCGCTGCTATCGCCACCTTGACCACCGGTACCACTATTGCCGTTGTATCCTCCAGCACCTCCGGCGCCACCCCAGATGAATGATACCCGGCCGCCAGCACCACCACCGTCTCCGGCCAGAACAGCGCCGCCCGGTACTAGAGTTCCACTGCAATTGCCCCCAGTGCCGCCACCGGCTCTGACAGTAGTTGTACTTAAAAAGTAACTGTCGCCACCCGAGAAGCCGGTGTTTGAGCTAGATTGATTAACTTGTGCAGCACCGCCCGCACCGACAACTACGGTGTATGATTGGCCAGGAGTAACCGAAATATTGTTTTTCCAAGCTAGAGCACCGCCACCACCGCCCATAGCTCCGCCAGTACTACCTATGCCACCAGACCCGCCGCCGCCGACAGTCACTACACTAACACTAGTTACGTATGCTGGTGCTGTCCAAGTATAAGTACCTGGTGTAGTATATGACATTTCACCGATAGGTATCATAGCAGTAACAAATTCAACCATGTCGCTGCTTACTTGTACACTTTCAAAGCTGTTAGAACCTGTTATTAAAAGAGGGTACTTGCTCTTTTGAACAAGTGTACCATAAGTTCCCCCAGCGCCTGCAAATGTTTTAGTCGCCTGTGCAACCATATTAATTGTACAACCGGATGTGTCGAGCCCCGTACCATTTATAACAGACCAATTATTAGTTACTGTAATTGCACTCGCTCCAGTAATAACTCTTGATCCGGTACCAGTAGAGCTAAAATTGTAACAAGATATATCATATCCGGCTAGATTTAGTGTCCCGGCATTTACTACGATATTAGACATAACAGCTAATGTTTGAGTACCGTCTAATGTTAGTGTGGCGCCTGCCTTATTCACTCCAATGCCACTTAATACTTTGCTGAATTGACTAGTCCAAGTTTGTGTTCTAGTAAATACCGAAGTCAAACTAGTGTAAGTGCCACCGGTCGCAAGTGTTAGTGTATCTACATTTAATGTAGTTGGAATTATCTCACTCGTACTACCGGTAAAATCTAATACCCTAAACCAACTACCATTACTGATTGTTAGTAGATTTGCACCAGAGGTTATAGATAAATTAGGTGCACTTGTTGCAGAGCCACCTGTTGTACTTCCGAAACTAAATGTTCTTGTCACATTCATTCCTGCAGTAAATCCACCAGTACCTGTACAAGTGAAGTTAGTAGCATCTGCCATTGATAAAACTTCAGTATCTGCTACAGTAGTTGCTAGTGTAATGTTATTTGAGCCAAATACAATCGCACGAGCATTATTATTACTTGAAACAACTGATCCAAATGTTACATTGCTACCGCCTAAATCTAATGTACCTGCAGTCAGTAATAACTTACTTGTCGTTGCATAGGTTTGTGTACCATCTAGAGTAAGAGTTGCATCAACACTATTTACACCTATTCCAGCTAATTGCTTGGCAAATTGCATTGTCCAAATTTGTGTTCTAGTGAATACAGGTGTTAATCCGGTATATGTACCGCCGGTCGCTAACGTCAATGTATCTACATATAAGGTAGTTGCTGCTATAGTGCTTGTAGTGCCGGTAACAGCTAATACTTTGAACCAACTACCACTGGTAAGTGTTATTGTGCTTGCACCACTGGTTAGTGATAGATTCATTGCATTGAATATAGAACCCCCGGCTGTACTACCAAAAGTAAATGTTCTAGTTACACTCATTGCACTAGTAAATCCACCAGTGCCGGTGTAACTGAAGTTAGTAGCATCATCCATTGACAATACAGTAGTTGATGCGGTAGTGCTAGTTAATGCAATATTACCTGTACCAAAAGCTAGTACACGAACATTCGTGTTGCTTGAACTGAATCCAGCCGTTGTTAGTGTAAAATTGTTTAGATTCAGTTTTCCTAGAGTTAATGAGGTAACTCCTGTTACAGTTAATGCACCACTTAATGTTACTATGTCAGGTGAAGATGCTATTAATGGAATAGCTATAATAGTAGAAACATTAGGTGATCCAGTCGTTGATGATGGATCCGCGTAAACGGACATGTAACTAATAATTACTACACCCGAGCCGCCTGCGCCACCGCTAGTATTTCCGCCACCACCGCCGCCACCTCCGCCGCCGGTGTTAGATGTGCCTGCTGATCCGTTTTGGAGGTTACCTCCACCTGCTCCGCCGCCGCCATTGCCGCCAGCGCCCGGAGTAGTATTTCCGCCACCACCACCACCGCCAGCATAATATGTTTCTGTACCGGCAATAACAGAAGATAGTCCGTCGCCGCCAGAACTAGCGACAGTAGCCACTGCATCAGCGGCTGCAAAGCCTGCACCACCACCACCACCAGAAGAATCTGCATTTGCCGGGCCGGCTGCTGCTGCTGCACCACCGTTATTACCTTGACCTGCAGTACCGAGTCCGCCTATACGGGTGCCTAGGCCACCTCCACCTCCACCACCGGATCCGCCTGCACCACCTGGGACTCGCTGCCCGCCGTAACCTCCACCAATTGCTATACTATCATGAAATGAAGATATTGATCCTGATGTTCCGCTAATACCAGTGGCTGCAATGCCACCTGATCCGACTGCTATTGAATAACTAGATCCGGGTACTATACTAGCACTTGATAAAATTAGACCGCCGGCACCGCCGCCGCCCCCGCCACCACCGGCACCAATACCTCCTCCTCCTCCACCACCGCCTGCAGCTACTAAATATTCAACTGTCGGTGGTGCATTAGATGCAGGGAAAGTTATTGACCCGGAACTATTAAACGTATAAACTTTATATGGAACCAGTACGTCGGGGTTATTAGAATTGATGTTTAGTGCTGCAATAGTTTTACCATTACTAGTAATAGTTCCAGTACCAACCATATTTACTGTTAGATTAGTGTATGTTCCGCCAGTTGCTAATATTATAGAATTGACATTAACTGTTGTCACTGCAGGTGTGCTAGAACTACCAGTAAAATTCAAAGTATTAAACCAACTATTAGTTATGATAGTAGGAATAGCTGTACCACTGTAAATAGATAAATTAGGTGCCTTAGTTGATGAGCCACCTGCTGTACTACCAAATCTAAATGTTTGTGCTACACTCAATGCACTAGTAAATCCACCAGTACCAGTACAAGTAAAGTTAGTAGCATCTGCCATTGACAATACAGCAGTTCCGGCTGCGGCGGCCGTACTTATTGCAATGTTGCCTGATCCAAAATCAATTGCACGAACATTCGTATTACTTGAAATAAAACTACTAGTTGACAGTGTGAAATTGTTTAGATTAATTTTTCCAAAAGTTAATGTCGTAGTTCCTGTTACAAACAATGCGCTACTTAACGTTACTATGTCAGATGTAGTCTGTGTTACTGCTACTAAAGGGACCGCAATAGTATAAACAGCAGGTGATCCAGTCGTTGACGTTGGATCCGCGTAAGTAGCTAGATAACGGATACTGACTAGGCCCGATCCACCACCACCACCGAGGCCGGTGCCGCCATTGAATCCCCCGCCCCCGCCGCCACCGCCCTTATTAGCTGTACCGTTGCTGCCATTAGAATCCGAGCCCCCTGCCCCTCCGCCACCATTTCCGCCAGCGCCGGCCGAAGTACTCTGCGCACCGCCGCCACCGCCACCGGCGTAATAACTAGATGTTCCGGATATAGAGTTTAATAGACCCACACCGCCTGCGCCGCCAACGCTGCCATTGTCGCCGATGGCTCCCATTCCGCCGCCACCGCCGCCGCGCCACGGGCCAGGAGTGCCGCCATCGAAGCCTTGGCCGCCGCCATATCCTTGATTTCCGGCTGCACCTGCTTGATTGCCGTTCTGCGAGCCACCGCCACCGCAGGCACCAGTAGTTGGGCCGTTGATATCCTGATAGCCACCACCGCCACCGCCGTTTCCTGTAACTCCAGAAAAAGATGATGCAGTTCCGACAGCACCCGCACTGTCGGCTATTACGGTAGCGGCTCCGCCGCTACCAACAGTAACCGGGTAACTTATCCCACTAGTTATCGAAGATGTTCCCGCTACTAATCCGCCGGCACCGCCACCTCCGCCACCACGCTGGGCGCCGCCGCCTCCCCCGCCTCCCCCGCCAACTACTAGATATTCAACTGTAGGTGGTGCATTAGATGCAGGGAAAGTTATTGACCCGGAACTATTGAAAGTAACAACTTTATATTGTTCTGTTGTGTTAGGGTTATTAGAGTTGACAGTTAGTGCTCCAATAGTTTTACTATTGCCGTTGATAGTACCATTACCAACCATATTTACCGTTAGATTGGTATATGTTCCGGTGCCGGGCAGTGTTAAACTGTTGAGATTCAATGTAGCCACATCCGGTGTGCTAGAACTACCGGTAAAGTTTAAAGTATTAAACCAACTACCGGATATGAATGTTGGTATTGAGGCGCCACTAGTCAATGATAGGTTAGGTGCATTGACTGATGTGCCCCCCGCAGTAGATCCAAAATTAAATGTTCTAGCTACACTCATTGCACTAGTAAATCCACCGGTACCAGTGTAGCTAAAATTAGTAGCAGTTGGCATACTAAGGTTTACTACGGCAGCAGTAGTAGTTGCTAATATAATATTGTTAGTACCAAAAGCAATTGAACGAGTGTCAGTAGTATTTGAAATAAATCTACCAAATGTTTGATTAACACCACCTAAATTCAATGTACCAGCAACTAAACTAAAACTACCAGTCGCACTGTAAGTTTGTGTTCCATCTAGTGTTAGTGTTCCATCAATTAAATTAAAACCAATGCCAGCTAATGTTTTACTGTATTGACTGGTCCATGTTTGTGTTCTAGTGAATAATGGAGTCAATCCAGTGTAAGTGCCGGCGGTAGCTAATGTCAATGTAGACACGTTTACCGTAGTTGCTGCGGGTGTACAAGTACTACCTGTAAAATTAAGTGCGTTAAACCAGCTACCACTGGTAATTGTTGGTATTGCAGCACCGCTAGTAATAGATAAGTTTGGTGCGTTACTTACAGAGCCGCCTGTTGTACTGCCGAATGTAAATGTTCTATCTACTGACATTGCACTAGTAAATCCACCAGTACCAGTACAAGTAAAGTTAGTAGCATCTGCCATGTCTAAATTCAGCACTGCTGATCCACTAGGGACTGATAAAACAATATTGCCGGTACCAAACGCAATTGATCTTGTGTTTGTGTTAGTCGAAATGAAAGCAGCAGTTGTTAATGTATACCCAGCTAGCGCCAGTGTCCCACTAGTTAACGTGACCGAACAATTCAACACATAGTTTACTGCAAAATTTCCACCCAGTGTAGTGGTGGCCGAATGATTGATAGTTAGCCCGCCTAATGATGCAGTGCCATTACCTATAATAATGCCACTGCCAACCAGGTTTACAATCAAAGCAGTATAGCTGCCGCCGCCACTGGATAATGTCAGCCCGTTTAAGTTTAATGTAGTTACACTGGGGGAAAATGCAGTAGTACCAAAATCAAGTTTATTAAACCAGCTACCAGTAGTCAATGTTTGTATAGCGGTACCTGAACCAGTAAATGTCAAGTTAGGAGCGTTGGCACTAGTGCCACCGGTAGTACCAAAAACAAATGTTCTTTCCCTATCCGCCGGTATTACAAATCCACCGGTGCCAGTGCAGGTAAAGTTGGTAGCATTGCCAAAGTTAAGAGCTGTTACTAGTGTAGCAGTAGTAGTCAATACAATATTGTTGGTGCCAAATGCAATCAATTCGGCGGTACTGTTGGCACTAAATGTTCCAATTGAGAAATCATATCCACCTAAATTTAATTTTCCTGCCTGCAATAAAAAGCTGGAAATAGCAGGGAATGTTTGTGTACCATCTAATGTAAGCGTACCGCCAGCCAGGTTAAACCCCATGCCACCCAGTTGTTTACCATATTGCATTGACCAAGTTTGTGTTCTAGTAAATCTAGCTACCAAACCGGTATAATCGCCACCTGTGGCCAATATCAAGGTGTTCACGTACGCCGCTGCTGCAATCGGTGCGCAGGTACTACCAGTAAAGTCTAACTTATTAAACCAACTGTTAGTAGTGATAGTTGGTACAGCACTACCACTAGTAATTGCTAGGCTCACTGCATTTGTCTCAGAGCCTCCAGTGGTTCCGAAAGTAAATGTGCGGGTGATTGATGCCGCAGTGACAAATCCACCAGTACCTGATGTAGTAAAGTTAGTAACAACTGCCATTGACAGAACAGTAGTAGCGACAGTAGTATGTGTCAGTGTAATATTACCTGTACCAAATTCAATTGAGCGGGCAACGATACCGGTCGAACTGAATATACCAGTACTCAAATTATAGTTATTCAAATTCAATGAGCCAGCAGTTAATGTATATGTACCATTCACGGTGAGAGCGTAACTCTTACCTAGTGTCACCGTACCTGCATTATGATTAAACGTAGCTACCGGACTTATTGTTCCACCAAGGTAAGTAAGTGATCCTGAATTTAAGGTAATAGCTGAACTCGGAGTGATGATACCATTATCAAGTACAAAATTTCCAGCAATATTAAACGAAGTGCAAACAAAAACATTAATGTTAGAGAATGAGCCGCTAGAATAGATGGCAACAGTTCCGGTCAAGTTAAAATTATTGAAGTCAATGTTACCAGTAGTGTATGTATGCGTAGTGCAGGTTAGTGCCCCCGCTAATGAAGTAGTTCCTAAATCAGTATGATTTATAACTAATGCTGCTATGCTCTTGCCATTAGGTGTGATTATACCATTAGACCGCATGGTTGCTGAAATACCAGTAAATGTGCCGCCACTAGATAACGTTAGGTTATTGACATTTACTACTGTTGCTGCAGGGGTGCAACTACTACCAGTGAAGTCAAGAGTATTAAACCAACTATTAGTTGTAATAGACGGTATTGCTGTTCCGCTATTAATTAATAAGTTTGGTGCATTCGCCGTGCTAGCACCGAGGGTGCTGCCAAATTGATATGTTCTTGCTATAGTAGCATCAGACACAAAGCCTCCGCTGATACTAGTATAACTAAAGTTAGTAGCATCAGCTACTGACAGCACTGCGCCCGCAGTAGTAGTGTTCAAAATAATATTAGTATTTTTAAACACAACTGAACGAATACTTGTGCCTGAACTAATGAATGACCCAATTGTTAAATCATACCCACCTAAGTCTAACGTACCTGCTATCACTGAGCACACTGAAGTTGCAGTATATGTTTGAGTGCCGTCTAGCGTAACAGTAGTGAAAAGTCTGTTCACCCCGATACCACCTAACTGTTTACTGTGCTGACTAGTCCAAGTTTGTGTTCTAGTAAAGCAAGGGATCAATCCAGTATAAGTTCCAGTAGCGTCAAGCAGTAGCGTATCTATATTGACGGTAGTTGCAGCCGGGGTACAAGTACTGCCGGTAAAATCTAATACTTTGAACCAACTGTTAGTTGTAATAGTTGGTACAGCACTACCACTAGTGATTGCCAAGCTAGGTGCATTGTTAAAGTTAGCACCCAAAGTACTACCAACTGTAAATGTTTTGGTCACATCTGCTGTTGTTCTAAATCCACCAGTCCCGGTATAGTTGAAATTAGTAGCGTCTGCCATTGACAGTACAGTTTGTGCTGCTGTTGTGTGAGTTAACATAATATTACCCGTACCGAATAATATAGAACGGGCAATGATACCAGTTGAACTGAATATACCAGTAGACAACGTAAAATCATTCATTGCTAGTGTACCAGCAGTGAACGTGTAAGTACTGTTTGGTGCTAAGGTCAAGTCACTAGTCATATTAACAGTACCGCTAGTGTGTGTAAAATTTGTCACCGAAGACAAATCTCCACCAACATAATTAAATGTACCAGATGCTACAGTAAAAGTAGGAGTATTTATTACGCCGCTAATGAATGAAAATACTCCGGTTGAGATAGTGACACTAGCGCAAGTAATAGTAGCATCGGTCAACGTTCCACCAGTATAGGACATTGCTCCTGTACTATTTATAGTATAGGTTTGATAATCAATGAATCCATCTAATTGGAAGTAATTTGCACATTGTATGTTGCTAGCTAATGTAACTGTACCAAGTGTGTTAACAGTAAATGATCCGATTGTTTTACCGGCAGTATTGATGGTACCAGTACCGATCATATTAGGTGATAGTGCGGTGTACGTGCCATTAATAGATAACAACAGAGTAGTAAGATTTAATGTAGTTGTACCTGGATTGAATGAAGTAGTGCCAAAATTTAGTGAGTTAAACCAACTAGCAGTGGTAAGAGTTTGCACTGCTGCACCAGTAGTAAAAGTTAAGTTAGGTGCATTAGCTGTTGTACCGCCAATGGTGTTACCAAAAGCAAAAGTCCGTGTTATATCTGCTGCTGCTCTAAAGCCGCCGATACCAGTGCAACTAAAATTAGTAGCAGTTGACATATTAAGGTTTACTGCGGCTGCTGTACTAGTTGCGAGAATAATATCATTGAGACCAAAACTTATTTCACGAATATTTGCGTTACTTGAACTGAATATACCAGTAGTTAAGTTGTAACCGTTTAAAACTATGTATCCAGCAGTCAATGTATACGTACCGGTAGCAGTGAGCGCATACGCTTTAGAAAAAGTTGCGACGCCTGAAGTATGAATGAATGCCGGTGCCGGACTTAACGTACCACCGACATATTCAAATGTACCTGACGCTAATATGAAGCTAGTGCTAGGAGTAAGTGTACCGTTGGTAAGAGTGAAGTTACCGTTAACAGTAAAAGTAGTGCAAGAAATTATACCAGTATTAGCGTATGTACCAGATGTGTAAGCTATTGCACCTGCGCAGGTTAAATTATATGTACCAAAATCAATATCACCTGATGTTTGAGTATATGTTCCTGAAACTGTCAAGGATCCAGTAAAAGTTGTAGTACCAATGTGGTTGACGACTAATACGAACATTGATTTACCGTTACCGTTAATAGTACCAGTGTCAACTATATTTGCAGTCAAGTTAGCATATGATGCAGCACCACCAAGAGTTAATGATTTAAGATTTAATGTTACGAGTGTACCAGTAGCAGACCCAGATACAATACAAGTACTACCAGTCAAATCAAGTTTATTAAACCAACTGGTTGAAAAAAACAATATTTCATTAGAACCACTAGTAATAGACAAATTGGGTGCGTTAGAATCAGTACCACCTGCGGTGCGACCAAAATCAAATCTTCTACCAACTATATCTGCAGCGGCAACAAATCCACCTATACCGGTATATGAGAAGTTAGTAGCATCGGCCATTGACAAACAATTAATATTAGTAACAGTATTTGTTAATACAATGCTACCCGAACCAAATGCAATTGCACGAGTGTTAGCATTAGATGAACTAAAGATACCAGTTGTTAATGTAAACCCACCTAAGTCTAGTGTACCACTTGTCAGTGCATAAATACCAGTAGTAGTGAGGCTATAATCTTTACCAAATATCACATCACCTGATGTATGAGTGAATAGAGGAGTTGGGCCCATCGATCCTAGTGCAGCCAATGTATATGAACCTGAGTTAATTACAAAACTAATGCTGCAATTTATAGATCCACTGTCAAGTACTAGAGTAGGTCCGTTGAGCGTAAAAGTAGTACAACTAATATTTCCAAAATTAAGTATTACTCCACCATTATAATTGATTACCCCCAGTGAGGTAAATGCAAACCCAGCTAAATCTAAAGTAGTGTTTATCAACTGAGTATGAGCATTGACTCCCAATGCACTTAGTAGGGTAGTTGTCCCTGTAGTAGGAATAGTAAACGTGTTTACTGACTTACCATTACCGCTGATAGTGCTAGCAGGTCCAAACATATTTGCAGTTAATGCAAGATATGTACCGCTACTGGATAATATTAACTCATTTACATTTATAATAGCAGGAGCACTTGTGCCAGTGCTACCAGTAAAGTCAAGTTTCTTAAACCAACTATTGTTTACCGAATCAAATGGAGCACTACCCGATGCTACAAATAAATTAATCGCATTGGAGGTATCGGCGCCGGATGTGCTACCAAAATTGAACGATTGGGCTACGCCCATACTACCTTTAAATCCGCCGGTGCCTGTATAAGTGAAGTTGTCAGCAATTGGCATATCTATGCCGGCGGTAGTAGTTACTATATAGTTAGTGCCAAAAATTATTGAACGTACCGTATTATAAGACGAAGCAAACGATCCGGTTGTCAAATCATAGCCATTCAAATCTAATGTAGGAGCTAAAGTGGCGCCAAATGTAGTAGTGCCGACCACAGTAACCGTTCCGACTAAACTTGTAGTACTGTCATGGTTTATAGTTAATGCCGCGATTGATTTACTGTTACCATTAATAGTACTCATTCCAACCATGTTTATAGTCATGAGAGTGTAGGTGCCATCACCTAAAATTAACGACTGTGTGTTAAAACTTCCAGTTACTCCGGTGCTACTACCGGCTACCGTACTTGTACTACCGGTATAGTCAACAGTTTTGAAATAACTTCCAGTGTACATCAGAACTTCACTAGCACCACTAGTGATTGACAAATTGGGTGCATTAGTTAATGTGGCTCCACCAGAACGACCGAAGTCAAATCTTCTAGAAGTTGTCATTGCGCTAGTAAAGGCGCCTGTGCCAGTATAAGTAAAGTTAGTAGCAATAGCCATTACTAGAGCACTATTACCTGCAATAGTATTAGTCAATACAATATTAGTAGAACCAAATATTATTGAACGCTCATTTGTATTAGTTGAACTGAATACACCAGTTGTTAACGTGAATCCACCTAAATCTAATATACCTGTTGTTAATGTAGTGGTTCCGCCTGCGGTCAATGAGAATGCATCTACCAATGTAGTAGTACCCGACACTGAATTGATATTCAATATTGCTAAAGTCGCATTTCCATTAGATTTGATAGTTCCAGTACCAACCATGTTTATAGTCATGGTAGTATAAACGCCTGCGGCCGATGAAAGAGCTAAACTATCAAGATTTAATGTAGTTGTTCCTGGATTAAACGCAGTAGTACCAAAGTCTAGTTTATTAAACCAACTACTACTAGTCAGTGTTTGAATAGCAACGCCTGTAGTAAATGTTAAGTTAGGTGAGTTGTTAGTTGTTCCTCCGGTCGTACCAAAGGTAAACGTTCTAGTAATATCTGCTGCTGCCACGAATCCACCAGTACCGATATAAGTGAAGTTAGTAGCAGTCGCTATATTAAGGTTTACTGCGGCTGCGGTAGTAGTCGCTAATATAATATTATTAGAACCAAAACTTATTGAACGAGTGTTGGTATTAGTAGAACTGAATGTACCTATAGTTAGATCGCTGCTACCTAAGTCTAAAGTACCAAGAACTAGTAAAAATATTGATGTTGCAGTATATGTCTGTGTGCCATCTAATGTTAGTGTTCCGCTGCCTAAGTTAAATCCAATGCCGCCTAGTTGTTTACTGAACTGACTTGACCAAGTTTGTGTTCTAGTGAATACAGGAATTAGTCCAGTGTAAGTTCCGCCTGTTGCTAGAGTCAATGTACTGACGTATATACCTAGAGTAATCGCAGACATTGCCGGGGTACACGTACTACCAGTAAAATTTAAAGTGTTGAACCATGATCCATTAGTAAATGTCGGAACTTCTGCTCCACTAGTGATAGATAGATTAGGTGCATTAGTTGATGAACCACCTGCGATATAACCAAATCGTAATGTGCGAGTAACGTTCATTCCTGTAACAAACCCGCCCGTTCCAGTGTAACTAAAGTTAGTAGCATCTGATACTTCTAACACCACAACCGCAACAGTAGTATGTGTTAATACGATGTTGCCTGTACCAAATGCAATTGAACGAACAATAATGCCGTTTGTGTTGAATATACCAGTGGTCAGTGTAAAATCATTAAGATTTAATGTGCCACTTGTTAGAGTAGTAGTACCGGTGACAACAGTGGTTAATGCATCATTTAAAGTAGTAATTGCTGTACTATTGACAGTCAATGCTGCAATTGTTTTACCAGCAGTAGTTACACTGCCGGTGCCAATTCCTACTATAGTTAAACCAGTATAAGTGCCGCCGGTATTTAAGATAATAGTGCTGACGTTCACTGATGTAGTAGGAACTGCGAATGCAGTAGTACCAAAATCAAGAGTGTTAAACCAACTACCAGTTGAGAATGTTGCTATACCAGCGCCAGTGCCAGTTAGCTTTATCTTAGGTGCGTTGGCTGCAGTAGGGGCAGTACCACTAGTGCCGAATATATATGATCGTGTTACTGAGGCATCACTTTCAAACTGTCCAGTGCCGGTGTAAGTGAAGTTACTAGCGTTCGCTACTGATAATACGTTTGTTCCTGCCGCGGTAGTTGCTAATATAATTTTATTAGTACCAAACGCAATTGAACGGGCTAAGGTACTAGATGCAGTAAATGAACCTATAGTTAAATCTCTACCATTCAAATCGAATGTACCTGAATTCAAGTTGATGCTAGAAGTTGCTGCGCCAAACGGCAAGTTACTTGGTAGATAAAACGTACTCAAAGTATTGATAACTAATCCACTGATAGGTTTACCATTAGAAACTATAGTACCACTACCAACCATTGTAGGTGTCAAACTGGTATATGTTCCACCAGTTGATAGTACCAAATCGTTGACATTCAATCCAGTGCCAGGGAGCACGAATGCAGTAGTACCAAAATCTAGTTTATTAAAATAACTAGCAGTAGTAAGAGTTTGTATTGCGGTACCAGTAGTAAATGTTAAGTTAGGAGCGTTCGCTGATGTGCCGCCTGTAGTACCAAATGTAAATGATCTTGTTATATTTGCTGCTGCGTTGAATCCACCGGTGCCTGTACAACTAAACCCAGTAGCAGTTGCCATGTTCAGGTTAGTTGCTGCCGCAGTAGTAGTTGACAATATAATGCTACTGGTACCGAAAGTTATTGAACGAGTGTTAGTGTTAGTCGAACTGAATGTTCCAATAGTTAAATCACCAGTTAAATTCAATGTGCCAGCAGTTAGGGTGAATGCAGCAGTAGGAACAAACGTTGGGGTGCCGTCTAAAGTTAGTGTTCCGCCACTTAAGTTAAATACCATACCTCCTAATTGTTTACTGAATTGACTTGTCCACGTCTGTGTTCTAGTGAACGACGGTATTAAAGCTGTATATGTACCACCTGATGCCAATGTTAATGTAGACACGTTAACTGTAGTTGCAGCAGGGGTACATGTGCTACCGGTAAAGTCTAACGTATTAAACCAACTGTTAGTTGTGATAGTAGGTATTGCAGCACCACTAGTAATAGCTAAGTTAGGTGCATTAATTGATGTGCCGCTAGTGGTTCCAAAAGTAAATGTGCGGGTGATTGATGCCGCAGTGACAAATCCACCAGTAGTTGCGGTTGTTGTAAGATTAGTTACAATTGCCATATTCAATACTGTAGTAGCGGCAGTAGGGTGCGCTAATACAATATTACCTGTATCAAATGCAATTGCACGGATAGTAGTATTAGACGAACTGAATATACCAGTTGTTAATGTAAAACTAGCTAATGCAAGAGTGCCGCTTGTCAATGTAGTAGTAGCGGTGTTAACTGTTGTGAGTGCATCTCCTAATGTTGTAGTACCTGATATACTATTAATAGTTAATGTCGGTAGAGGTTTGCCATTGGAAATAATAGTACCAGTTCCTACCATTGTCGGCGTTAAAGTAGTAAATGTACCACCACTTGATAATGTTAATCCATCCAAGTTTAATGCCGTTGTTCCCGGATTAAATGCAGTAGTACCAAAATTCAATAAACCAAACCAACTACCTGTTGTGAATGTTTGTACTGCTGTACCACTACCAGTTAATGCTAAGTCAGGGGACTTCGCTGATGTGCCACCTGTAGTTCCAAACGTATAAGTTCTGGTTACTGATGCATCACTAACAAATGACGGTGATCCAGTAGAACTATAATTAGTAAGAACAGCCATATCCAATACAGTCTGCGCAGCAGTAGTGTGTGTCAAATATATACTATTTGTACCCCATGCAATTGCCCGAATGTTTGTGTTATTGGAACTGAAACTACCAGTAGTTAAATTAAACCCATTTAATAAAAGGCTACCATTCGTTAATGTGGTGGTGACCGCTGCTCCAGTAGTTAATGCACTACCTAAAGTCCATGCCCCGCCTACTCCATTAAATGTTATCGGACTACTAATTGCTACTGTGTTAGCGGTTACTGTTCTACCCGAAGTGGTAGAGTTGAATGTTAGCAGACCAGTGGCACTCCAAACTGTTCCCGCATCTAATGACATAGAACCAGAATTTGTAAGTGTACCTGTGGATGTAAATGTGGGTGCGCTGGCACTAACAGTCATACCAAAGCATGTTAAAGCACCTGTCATAGTGACAGTATAAGTACCAGCTTGATCAAATGTTACAGAATCAGACACCTTCGGGGCAGGAGCACCACTTGCACCACCTGATGAGAATGCCCAGTTAGTTGTTGTAGCATCCCATGTTCCAGTGCCGCCTACCCAATAGCGGCCGCTGGGTATGATGGAGAATGTAAAACCAGTCAGCTGGGTTAGAACATCTATTGTTGCGGATCTAATGGTACTAAGGCCTGCTGCTGCTTGAGTCTCATCTACAATTAACAAACCGTTAGAAGTTGTATTGGACGATGCATTGACACGAGTTGTAGTAGGGGAACCGGGCGCTGTCCAGTTGCCTCCTGTGTTGGTAGCAGCAAAAACACTAACTTGAAGTTCATTGGCATAAGTGTTTGTTGTTTGTGAAGAAGTAGTTATAGGGCCTAGAGAAAGAGTTGGTTTATAAACATAACCACTAGTTACATCAACTGCGCTTGCGCCACGATAAGCAAGCATAACTGCAATAGAGTTAGCGCCGGTTAAGTTTGTTAGTGCTACTGCTGTTTCTGTACCAGTTGCAATTTTAGAGAGAATGACCACATACATTTGCCCACCTTGTGAGCGAGTTTGTGTCCAACCAGCCGGAGTTGCAACCGTACTTGAACCAGTGACAGTAATTAGAAGCAAGTCTCCTTGAATAAATCCTGCAGGAACTGCTACTGTAGGATTTACTCCTCCGGCTACAGCACCGGCAGCAACAAATGATACTGCCATACTTTACCCCTGACCCGCTTGTTTCATTGACCGGTATTTATTTGCCATATGTTATACTATTGGAGTTTCTGTTACGGGAACTTCTTCAGTTGGCATAGCATTAATAATAGCTAACCAGCTGTCATATCTTTCTTGCTTAATTGCATCAATAGATGCACTAGATGTTGCATCGTATTCTGTTTGTGCCATCCATATTGCATCTCGGTAAAGTTGAGCTCCTTCACCTTTTTCAAAGATCACTTGTACTTGTTCACCGATGCGATTGATAATATCTGCCATATTCTATTTCCTTAAAGTTTAAAAGCCAAAGTTCTTAGCTAATAAATGCCATTTGTTAGTTGCACTATTATATATGAAACCCATATAGTCATATTTATCACTACCTGTAGACACGGTTGGCAATGCTAAATCAGCAGATCCAGCAAAGATAATATTCCATGCAAATTCTTGAATGTTAATAGACTGTATTCTGAATATAATTTTTTGCCCATCAAAGAATGACCCGGTTACTGCATTGATAGTTAATATACCTGCGACTTGCGTATTAATCTGTGATGCAATGTCAGTTACATCAGCGTTCATGGTGACAGATGTTGCATCTGTTATAACTACTACTCTTGGTTTAACTGGGCCGCTGATGCCGCTAGTCGCAACTAAATTAGTAGCATGAAGATTACCGTTATAGTTTAATCTACTAGTATCAACCGGATCAGTAGTACTATTATTAAATTGTCCATTGGCGACGTTGCTACCGTTATATGCGATAAACGATGACAAGTCATCGCTTGCGGTTACACCACGATCACCGGGTAAAGTACCGCTAGTTAAAACCGCGGCATTTCCAAAAGATAATTGACTAGCTACACTCATTGTTTTTTCCTGTTATATTAAGCCTGTGCTTCGCCCCAGCGTAGAAGCGTGGTTGCAATTGCTGTTCCTGAAACAATTCTAACGTTGATAGCTAAAATGTCCGGACCGTTTGGATATGCGCCAACTCCGCCGAATGGGCTATTTGTTAATTCTTTTAGTTCTAGTAGGTCAAGTTTACTATCATTATTGGGAGTTGCTGAGAACGCAAATACCTGTTCTCCTGGAATAGCAAAACTACCCGATGACCAAGATACGCTTGTAGCAACTTGCGCAAGACTAGGTTGACCACCTTGACTTTCTAAGTTCAATGATGTCCAAGTAGCACTATTGAAGTTCTTTGGATTTAAAATACCTTCAACAATAACTGATCCGGGACTTGATGCCCCACTATAGGTTTGTATACCCACTGAATTAAGTAACAACTGACTTCTGTTCAATAAATCTTTTGCTCCTAAATCACCGATCTGTGAGTTGCTAACGCTTGGTGCTAGACGAATCAAGAACATAGTTGTTGCGACTGTAGTAATTGAAACTGCAGGACGCTGATAGTTAAAGATGTACCCACGATCTTGATCAAACAAACCGTCACATATTAAAGCACTACCCCAGTGAGTTAGTGTTGGGCTACATGTATTAGATACTAAGATAACACCGGTATTCGCAGTGTGCGCAGCTGCCGCGCCTGCAGCACCTTCTCTGAATGATCCAGATACCCACTGTGTCAATGTAGCAGCACGGGTACATCCGGTGAAGGTTGTCGCTGTTTTACCGGTATAGCTAATCATTTCATTATCAATGTATACTGTAGCAGCACTTGGGAAATACGTTGTGTCGTTGATTGCCAGTGTTGTTGTAGTGTCAGTGACATCCGCGGTTAAGTAGCATAATGCAGGACTTCCGTCATTGTCAATACTATAACGAACTGGCAAGTTACCTGTACGCATGTGCGCTTCAGTGTTAACGTTGTTATTCTTCATGCGGTGAGCATAGACCCAATTACCATCACTGCCGCGACACATGAAGTCAATAAAGCCTGCGCCGTACCATGTATATTGCAGTCCCATCATTTGCATTTTACTAGGGTTAATGACGTATCCACTAGGTCCGGTACCATCTAGCTTATCAATATTAAAATCACTTTGCTTAACACGAGTTTCTTGAACTACTGAGGCTTTGACACCTGATGCGTTAGATACGCCCCTGTAGTCAGGAGTGACAGTCATTGAAGTGTTACTTGAAACTTGAGTCACATACTGTGTCATGCCACGAATGACAACTTTATCACCAACCTTGACTTGTTGAGTGAATCTAGTATTATTACCAGTTACAACATTAGAGTTTGCATTAATTGATAGTGTTCCGGATAGCTGTTGAGTAGCTCTGCGTCTGACAACTGATAGTATTGTACCGGTATAGTCCCAGAACATACCATTTTGATCGTCAAAGCATCCTGCACGTGCAACTGCACCGTGCCAGTTAGTTACACTGATTGAGGATACTAAATCTAGTACCGGTTCAACTGCACCCAATACGCTAGTTGATAAAAATGTGAAAGTGTAATCATCTATGATGTTGGATACAATATATGAACCATTGTAGCCGCTTGTTGCTACACCAGTAAGAGTTATCTCTGCACCTATTTGTAACCCATGATCCACATCATCAGTTTTGCAAGTGATAATTGAACCAATGATAGTCCCATCTGCTCCTATTGACTGTACATCATAACTAGGTCTAAATATTGTACCAGTAGACCATAACAAACCCTTACCTGATTGATATCTAAAATATTTTTTACTTACACGTACAGTACTTGCACCAAATGTAGGGGTTTTACAACTAATCAGTACGCCACCGTCAAACGGACGATGAACAACTGAGCTATTTGAAAGCGCATAGATAGTAGGAGTACCGGGAGTTACAATGCCGCCGGTTCTTGCAGTAAACACAATACTAGTTAGTGTGGGGACACTAGAAATAACAAACTGACCAGTAGCTAGTAAAGGATTTGTTCCACCTGTCATACTACAGTAGATAGGGCAGTTAGGAACTAGACCGTGATTTGAACTAAAATTTACTGTAATCACTGATGGATTAGCTCCGCTACTAGTAGCAGTAGTAGCAGCTAAACTAGCTCCGGTATATACGTTACCTTTCTTCAGTAACGTAAAATCAGTATACAAACTTTGGCCGGTGACTGTACCGACTACGCCATTAGCAAAATAACGAATTGATGTAGTAGTAGGAACATCGTATACGATATAGTTTCCGTCAGCACGACTGAAGCCGGCAATTGCTGAATTCAGTCCGGTAATATTAAGAGCTTGTCCCGCAACAAGGCCATGTGCACCTGAAGTAGTAATTCTTATCAAACTATTGCTTGTGCTAGTGGTAGTATAATCAGTCGTGATAGCAGTAGCAGTTAAATCAATGCCAGGGTATTCATAGATAGAAGGGTAGCCACGCATCAACCCGTAGCCTGCCCACTTAGTAGGTTGCAAGCCATATTCAAAGTCAGCGTCAATCATTGACTGCGGGGTTGACACACGCATACGCTCAATTGCGTCAGTACCAAAAAACCACGGGCGGACTGTTACGCCATTTTCAATTTCTTCATAAAAAATCTGTAGAGAATCAGTACTTAGTTGTCCAACTGTACTAGCACCTAAGGTGATAATAGTATATCCACCTGATCTCTGAAGTAAATTTGGAATTGATTCAGAATTTTCAAGCACAACGTCTACTGTTGTGCCTGCATAACTTGCATCTGCAAAGTTATATATGATTGTATTTCTAGTCGTATTGGTAATTACCAATAATTGTTCCAACCGCACATTACCTGGAATTTGTATTGTTCCTACATTGCTTGCGCCTGGTGTAAATGTGTACGATGTTGCTAACGTTTTTGCCATAATTCTTCCTTATCAGATATTTATCTACGTGTTACATACCCATTGCAATACTCATTGCGATTGCAAAAGATTGAATAGAGTTGATATTAATTGCTGGACTAACCATACTAGAAATAATTCTAACGATGTCACCTACATTTCTAGCGTCAACTAATACAACAGTAGCACCGTTTGAAGCAGCATAGTCATTGTTGTTCATTTGAATACCGTTAACGAATACTAACACAGACCCAACATTATACCCGCCTAGAACAGTGAATGTTGTCTGGTCTTCAGTAGCTACAAATTCTTGTATAGCACCTGTTGCGCCTCCGCCCCCGCCTGATTGACCTACCCAAGATAGATTTCCGGAACCGTTAGTGGATAACACGTATCCAGACGAGCCACCGGGAATAGTTAAGTTACTTAATGAACCTAAGTCATTACGACTTCCGGTTAGTGATAAATTTCCTGCTACGTTGGCGGGACCAGTGATGTTTGCGTATCCTGTAACGTTCACCCCAGTTGATGAAACAACAAATATGTTTGCATTTCCATTCACTGAGGTAGTTACATTGCCACCACTAAGGTCTATACTTACATTACTAGTACCATTGAGTATATTAGAGCCGCCACCGCCAGTGCCTGCTGCTGAAGTAGCCCAGTATACCGTGTTGTTACCATATGTTGTTAGAACTTGTCCGTTCGCTCCGCCAGCGATATGTAAATTGCTAGCTGCACCTAATGTTACATTACTTGTGTTGGCTAAATTAACAACACCGTTACTTGTTATCCCAGTTAATGTGCCTACTGAGGTGATGTTTGGTTGAGCATTTGTCGTTACGACTCCGGCAACTGCTGCGTTGAGATTTGCTACTTGAGTTGTACTCAATACTAATAACGGGGCAGTACCTGAGGCTAATGTTGAGATTAGTTGCCCGGTTGCGCTGACATTACTACCACTAACATTGCTAGTTGCAGTAACATGTCCTGCAACGTTTGCGCCAGTGCCAGTGACTACTATTATATTAGCGTTACCGTTAACTGAGGTACTTATGTTACCATTTGTAGTAACTATCAAGTTACTCGTGCCACTTGACATGAGAGCAATACCAGTTAATGCTGCACCATTACCAATGAAGAACGGGGCAGTCACGTTACCTGTTATGTTTGCATAACCTGCAATATTTGCACCAGTCTTAGTAACAATCATCACATTAGCAGTACCATTAACTGATGTAATTACACTGCCACCTGCTGTTGGTATAGCTACATTACTATTACCATTCACAGTAGTACTTGCTGCATCCACACCTGTTAAGAATGCACCATTACCAACAAAATAGTTAGCAGTTACATTACCTACAACGGTTACTGCCGAACCAGTAACTGTCATTACATTGGCATTGCCTGCGCTAGATACAGTGACATTGCCGTTTAAGAAAGCCCTTACGTTAGCAGTACCGTTACTTATAGCAGCACCAGTTGTGCCGCCACCGGGTGCTGCCCAACTTAGTGTACCTGAGCCATCTGTTTGTAGTACGTAACCGGTTGTGCCGCCTGCAATGTGCAGATTGCCAGCGTCACCGAGTGTAACATTACTAGTATTAGCAAAATTAACAACGCCGTTACTTGTCAAACCAGTTAATGTACCGTGACTAGTGATATTTGGTTGTGCTGCCGTTATAACTGTGCCGGCAGTAGCTGCATTCAAGTTAGCTACTTGAGTAGTTGAAGTTACTGCTAGTGGCGCTGTGCCGGTTACAACTGTTGAAACATACTGCCCGCTTATGTTTGCATTGCCCGCAACAATGATACTTGTTCCAGACACTGTTACTACGTTGGCATTGCCTGAAACGCCCATAGTAATATTGCCGTTAACGGCATCAACACTTACGTTACTAGAACCATTTGATACAGTTGCAGTGGTGATCTGTAGTCCAGTTAAATAATAACCATTGCCCTTAACGTATGATGCATTTACGTTACCTGCTACGTTTGCATAACCAGCAACATTAATCCCGATTCCAGTGATAGTTATCACATCGGCATTGCCAGTGACACCTATTGTAACATTACCATTCAATGATGGAATATTTATGTTACTCGTACCGTTTGAAATATTAGCCGGGTTAGTAGCAACACCTGTCAATAGTGAACCATTACCGATGAAGTAAGAAGCAGATACGTTACCCGTTACGTTTGCATAACCTGAAATGTTTGCGCCAGTTTTAGCGACAATCAGTACGTTAGCAGTACCGTTAACTGATGTAATTACATTTCCTCCGCTAATAGCAATGCTTACATTACTATTGCCATTAGACATGTTGCTAGGTGTTACATCAACACCAGTTAAGAATGCACCATTACCAATGAAGTACGGAGCAGATACGTTACCCGTTACGTTTGCATAACCTTTGATGTTTGCACCAGTGCTAGTGAATACTGCTGTGTTAGCAGTACCGGCTACCGTTAGTGAAATATTACTGTTAGGTGAAATTGTAATTGAACTATTACCCACCGCTAACGCATTAGCAGTATTAGCAGTTCCTGCATCAATATTTGTTAAGTAGTATCCATTACCTTTAATATAGTTTGCGCCTAAATCAATATTGCCTTTAACAGACATTCCATTACTCGCTACTACTACTACATTAGCAACGCCACCGATACTAATATTAAAATTACCGTTTACTGCAGGGGCACTGACGTTACTAGTACCATTACTTATATACGATGCTGCATATCCTAATTGTGTGGCCCAGCTTAGATTCCCCGAACCATCAGTAGTCAAGTAATAACCACTAGTGCCACCTGATATATGTAAATTACCGACTGCACCTAGGGAGACGTTGCTTGTATTCGCTAGATCCACTACCCCATTACTAGTTAATCCAGTTAATGTACCTACCGAAGTGATGTTTGGCTGTGCAGAAAATGCTACAGTACCAGTATAGTTAGCGTAATTTGAACTAGATGAAGTAAGCCCAGTCAACAAACTACCGTTGCCGATGAAGAAATTAGCGGTAACTGCATTGCCTAAGTTAGCGTTTGTTGCAGTAACGTTGGCAAAGGCATAACTACCAGTAGTGTCTATGTTGAACGGTTGTAACTTTGTAAGTGCCATGTATTGATTCTCTTGTATATTTATGCTATGGTTATCGTGTCACAGACGCCGATGTTGGTGGAGTAAAGGTAGCTGTATAACGTGCAACACCTTGTGTAATTCTTAAATCATCTATATAACCGTTAAACATGCATTGAGCTAAATTGCCAGTTCTAGTACCAATAGACCAGGTACTTGTGTTATTTCCCATGGCAGAGGCCATAGCAACAGTCCATTGTTGTACCCCGTTAACAAAATATTTTAGTGTACCTGAGCTTTTAACCAATGCAACATGACTCCAGGTCCCGGTAGCCGGGTTGGTTCCGCCGTTAATATATGCACCAGGTGATGTATAATAATATACCATATTCTGCCCAGACGGATGAGCTATATATATTGAAAATTCACCTGCCGCTGCGCCGTCTCCGGAGCCGCATGCTAGAAGAACGGGGTATGTGTAGGACCCTGTACCAACCGCTACTGGATATATCCACATTTCAATAGTGAAATCACCTGTACCAAATTGCAATTGCGTACTGGTAAGGACTGATAAGTAATCCCCAGTACCATCAAAATACATACTACCAGTACCGTACTTTTTAACCGCAGTGGATATTTTAGCATCTCCTATTGTTGACAGATTATTTTTACCTGATGCATCAGTGATAGCTGCACTTGTTGAATTTACTAAAAGTACAGTTGACGTAGTTCTTGGTACCAGTGCTGTTGGAACGTAGAAATTACCAGTGTATTTTACGACACCCTTAGTTATTACTACATTACTAATATATCCATTAAAGTATGATACGTTTGATAATCTACCTATTGTTACCGCAGCAGCATCACCCATAGTAACTGAACTTGTTTGTGTTGTACTTTCCTGTACACCATTTAAGAACAATTTCCAACTACCGGCAGACCCAGATAAAGCCACGTGATACCAAGTATAAGGAACTAGTGTAGTAGTTCCCGTAATCAACGTAGTATCGCCAGTTAGGGCCACTCGCATAAGACTACTATATACTCTAATACTCCAGCCAGCACTACCACTTGCATACTGTGATATTATTGTTTGATCTGTACTTATAGCAGTATTAACGTAAAACCAAGCTTCGGCAGTCATTGCAGAAACTGTAGATCCTGTTCCAAATGCAAGACTCGTATTTACAGGAGCAGTCAGATAGTCAGTGCTACCGTTGAAATAAGTACTACCACCGTTTAGTACAGGATCATATGATGCAGTTGGGCTAAACGGACTGAATGCTTGTATCTTTGGGGTGCCACTAGCCGTTAATCTATTAGTATAAACTGAGTTATCAATAAACCTATTATCTTGACAGGTTAGTAACACTGTATTTGTTATTGCTGTTAAAGGAGTTGTAGCAGGCGTAAAGTTTGCAGTATACACTGCTGTTCCTTTTACTACACGAACATTAGAAATATAACCATTCATTTGTCTATATGGATTAGAAACTATCGCAGAATAATTTAATGCTCCTATATAATTTAATGTTCCTGCATACAATGTGCCGGCTTGTGTATAAGTTGTACCAACTTGTGTTCCATTTAAAAATACCCTGAAACTATTACCCGATCTTGTTACCGCTGCATGATACCAAGTATTTGATGCAACAGTACCGATAGCTCCGGTATTGACTGTCCAGGTTGACCCATCTACTGATATGTAAAAACTAAGACCACTAGTATCAAGCCCCAATCTAATTCCAGCATACGCACTGGTGTTGCCATTCAGCCATATTAGTGTCTGGGCAGATGCTTGTGCAATATTACTAGTAAAAAACCAACACTCAGCGGTAAAGTCTCCGGTGCTAACATTAATATTAGCAGTTGAGGGCATAGACAAATAATCCGTACTACCATTAAAATACGTACTCCATCCAGTTTGACTGAATGGTGAGAATGTACCTTGACTAGGTGTACCTGATGGAGTTAGTAAATTATTGTAGCCACTTGCATCTTGATATGTATTGTTGTTATGAGACTGTTTAGTTTGTAATGTTAATAAGGCTGTATTTGTTACTGCTGTTAACGGAGAGGGCGGTGGCGTGAAGGCTGCAGTGTAAAGTGCGGTGCCTTTTACTACACGAACATTAGAGATATATCCTAAGGTGTATCCTCCGCGCGGGCTCGGCTGACATCCTATAACAAAAGGATCGTTGATGCCAAATTTTCCAGTATAGGTAATTGACCCAGATGCTACACCGTTTACATAAAATGTCAGTGCGGTGTTGCTTCGTGCAATAGCTAAATGATACCATTGGCCTGCTTTAAATGCTGCATTAGTACCATCAAATTTAGTAGACCCATTATAATATATTGCTGTTGTATTAGTCGATGCCCCAAAATCAATCTCCAATGACCAATATCCTGCTCCCGCGGTAGCACCACTGTATTGACTCAATGGAGAATAATATCCTGAGGTTGGTATTGTTGGAAGTTGAATCCAGCATTCAATAGTGAAGTCACCTGTTCCAAAGTCAAAATTAGTTGATAGCGGAGTAGTAATATAATCAGTTGTACCGTTGAAGTATCCGCTACCATAAGTATTAATAGGCAAAGTATAAGGAATAACTTGAGCAATCTTAGGAGTACCAGTAACTGTAATAGCTGATGCAGTAGTGCTGGTATCAATGAATCTATTACTTTGACAAGTTAATAAAACTGTTTGATTAGAAAGAACTGACGGAGTTGTAGCAGTACTAAACTTGATGGTTCCTGATGTAGTGAATACATATATTCTGTAGCCACCGGTAACAATGACAGTTGGTTTACCTGTCGTGATAGCGGGGGAATAACTATCGGGATAACGGATAGCTACTATACCGCTACCACCATTAGCACCTAGGTAACTAATACCACCGGCATTATTGGCGCCGCCCCCGCCACCTCCACCTGAATTAGACATACCGGCGGTATTCTGTATAGCCAAGCCGCCGCCTTTGCCGCCACCACCTATACCTCCTCTACCGGGGAGGGTACTTGTATTGCCGGGGTCAGTGCCACCACCACCACCACCAGCATAGTACGTAGGTGTCCCTGTTATAGAAGAGGATAGGCCTATGCCGCCGCTACCTGCATTGCTTGCTGTGGCACCAGCAATGCCACCGATTGAGCCGGCACCACCACCGCCACCAGCTAGTCGTCCGCCTGCGCCTGCTCCACCCGCATTGCCTTGTCCGGTGATACCGGCGCCGCCGACACCGCCGGTGCCTTCGGCTGCGCTGCCACCACCACCTGAGCCGCCCGGTAGACCGGCGCCCGATTCCCAAGTGCCACCACCGCCGCCACCGAATGCAAGTATGCCAACCGGAGGGATTACTGTTGAGGATACCGTCACTTGATTGGGTGTAATAGTATAGTTATTAGTTGAATTATCTATAATAGTGGCATTTTTAAATACTAAGTAACTTGTATTAGCTACCGCAGCTAATGGACTTATCGGCGGTGTAAAGTTTGCATTATACACTAACCTATTAGTTACTCTATAGTTACTTAAGTAACCATTAAAAGAGGCAGTACCATTGGTAGCGCCGATATCAAAATTTGCACCGACACTATATGCTCCGGCAGCTCCGGTTGCTACTAATCCGCCATTGACATAGGCTTTGACTACACTGCCGCTACTACTATATGTAATTGCAAGATGAAACCAGGTACTAACCGGAAACTTACCCGTAATATTTGCGCCCGCGCCGTCATTTCCTTGCCAACCAAATATATTTGCCTGAATGTTACGTATAATACCTGCTTCACCCGGACCACCATCATATAATCCTGTTATAGATGACGTATTAGAATATATCCAAGTTTCAATAGTAAGATCACCACCAGCAGTAGCTAATACTCCAGCGCCTGCTTTTCGTATATATGAGGCTCCAGTAAAAACTCCAGAATAGGTCACATCAGTAGTGGCAGAGATTGCCGAGCTACCTCCGTATCCTCCGGGAATCTGACTTAGTGCGCCGACTCCACCGGCTCCTACAGCAACTGCAAAACCAGTATTAGATGCAACTGCAAACCCCGTGCTAGTTAGCATACCACCGGCTCCTCCACCGCCACCCATTAAATATCCGCCGCCGCCGCCACCTGCTACTACTAGATAGTCAACTGTTGCAGGTGCGGTATATGTTACTGCTGATTCAGTAGTGGTTAATGGCGCGGTTGGTGGGTTGAATTGTTCTGTATATAGTGCTACACCTTTAATAAGTCGCACATTAGATATATATCCAGACCAATTATTACCCGTACCCCAATCAAGTCCGCCGATGAATATGTTATCTGCTGAAATATTTCCGGTACTTGTTCCTGTTGCAACTGATACACCGTTTAAGTACAGGGTTGTTTGATTAGATCCGGTACCTGCTCTCACTAATGCAAAATGGTACCAAGCTCCAAGCACAGGAGTGAAAGCATAGTTTATAACTGTAGTACCTTCAATTTGAACTATAATATCATTACTGTTGTCTCTATACAATACAATGCCATAATGGCCGCTTCCGCCAAGATGGAATAAATGCTGCCAATGTGTATAGTCAACACTGTTGAACCATCCTTCTACTGTAAAGTTTCCGGTTCCGATTGCAAAAGCAGTTGCATTTGAAGCAACTTTTATAACATCTGAAATACTATTGTTAAAATACCCAGAGTAGTAACCATCTTGAAACGGATTAGACTCATTCGCCTTAACACTACCGGCCGGTGTTAATGAAAATGCGTTGGTACTAGCGTCGGCAATGAACGGAGTAGTGTCACCATTCAATAACAATGATGTATTTTTAAAATAAATATCGTTTGATACATTAACTACCCAATTGATAGTTCTAGTTGATGTTCTAGTCGCGGTGCTAGTAGCAGTGAGCACAGTTGAAGTGTTAGCAGCTATTGTCGGTGTACCTGCAATGTTTGCTCCAGTAACGCTCAATCCAGTTGGCAATGTATCAGCAGTATACGTAATACTTCCTCCGGCTGCGCTGGTAGCACTCATTACTATATTAGCTATTGCACTATCTTTTCCCACTGTGTATGTCGCACCGGCACTAGGGGTATCCCATGTAACTGCATCTGGATCAATAGTCAAACTAAATGCACGGTTCGTTGTTTGACTCTGTGCATCTTTAGCCGTAATCGTGAAACTATATGTAGTAGATGAAACCGTAGACGATGCTGTACCTGAAAGAAAACCAGTAGTACTATTCAATGTACTACCAGCCGGTAATGTTCCACTAGCAAGTGTATATGTAATTGGTGCATCTCCTGCAGCAGTTAACGTAGTACTGATGCTACCGGTTTCGTATACAGTGCCTAAGGTGCCTGCACTAGTAGACCAATTTGGTGTGCCACTATAACTAATACCCGGGATACTGATAGCAGTACCGCCGTCTGGATTGATAACATAGATAACGTAAGTACCAGCTGCTAATGCAGGGGCAATAAAACTAATCTGTGTACCGTTTATAAAGGTAACAACACTAGCTGCGGTACTAGCTACTAATACGCTACACCCACTTTGATATCCAGAGCCAGTTAAGTTAATCGTTTCTCCGCCTGCAATGTCTGTTGCAGTTTCTGTACCGGGATAAACGACTGTAGTAACCTTTGGTCCGGTTAGTGTTGCTAATGCAGTGTCTGCAATGTTGTTAAGTGTAATCTTTGTTGTCATTTTATTCTCTGTTCAGGGCTTTATGCGTATATGATACCAGCGGGCTTGATGCCTGTGCTACCGTTAGTGTTATATACAAATACGTGATATGAATTAGCAGTTTTTGCCGGGCTAGTAAATGTCAAACTAGTTGAACTTACATATGTAGTTGTACAAGGAGTGGTATCTACGTAAACTATCACGCCACCATAAAATCCGCTACCAGTTATTGTAATAGTTTGACCGCCGGCCGTAGTCGCTGACGAACCACTAGGATAACTAATTGATGTGATGTTTACTCCAGCAGCGGTTACTATAGCAATAGCTAATTCACGTATCTGTATCACTATTCCAGTTTCTGGCGCACCATTAAATGTTAGTGTTGACCCTGAAATAGTATAATCTACGGTTGGAGTTTGTAATAACCCGTTTTCTGTTACTAGCACGCTAGACACAGTACAACCATCAGTAACTGAAAAAGTTGACTGTATTCCGTTACCAGTATAGTTTCTTGTTACAAACGACCCAGCGCCAGTCATGGCACCTAAAGTAGATGTAACTTCAATCTTTGAACCACTAATAGGTGCTTCTGAAAATGTTAGAGTTGACCCAGTTAATGTATATGCTTCTCTTAACTGGAATGCACCATTGTAGTTAACTACAGTTTGATTGATACTACCAGGTGTTACACTCAATGTAAAGCTAGTAGTAGTTCCATCACCGGTAAAGTTATCTACTGCGATAGTTGCTACTGGTTGAGCGATCCATGATAAGTTTCCAGCACCATCCGTTTTCAATATTTGATTATCATTGCCGCCGCCGATGTATACATTGCTGATGTTGCTACCTAAATTAGCACCAGTGAGAGTTACAATTCTGCCTGTCGTAAATGTATTTGTTGTTTTATTAAAAACTAAATTTGCGCTAGCGCCTAATACGCCACCGTCATTAAATTGAATTTGCGTGTTGCTACCGGTAGCTGACACTCCGCCGCCGCCTGCTGCTGCTCCCCAACTTAAATTACCAGTACCGTCTGTAGTGATAAAATATCCAGCTTCCCCGCCCGCGATCTTGACATTACCAACGTCACCTAAACTTACATTTGCACCAGTGAAACTAATGTCACCCGAAGATGTTATTGTTCCATTACCAAGCACTGTGTTTGCTGTTGCGTTCCCTACAGTTAATGTAGTTAGTGTACCTAAACTTGTGATATTAGCTTGTGCATTTCCTGTTACAGAAGAAGCAGTTATCGCGGTGATGCTTGTTAGAAATGCTCCACTACCGGTAAAGTAGTTAGCAGATACATTATTACCTAAATTAGCATTGCCTGCTGTTAAGTTACCAGTATATGTAGGTAGATAAGCTGCAACGTTACTGTCAGTATAATTAGAGCCGCTAGCAATTCCAGTTAGTAAACTACCGTTACCAATAAAGTAATTAGCAGTTACTGCATTACCTAGGTTAGCATTAACCGAAGTAATATTTCCATCGGTTATTAAGTTTCCGCCGGTTACGTTGCCATTTGCTGATACAACGCCGGTTACTGTTAACCCAGTTGAAGCAATACTTACGATAGTCGTACCGCCTGATGGGGTATCTAAATCTCTAATGGTTGAGCCAACTCTAAAGTCTATAGCAGCGTTAGAATAAATTAAGGCGGCGCTGCCTGTGACAGCTCGCATACCCATACCGTTTGTGCCGTCATTGCCTTTGACCTGTATTAAAGAAGTAGCATTTAATCCGTTGGCTTTAGCAAATATGCTAGAATATTGTGTTGTAGTTACAGTACCATATGAATTACCAACAGCTAAATCAGTTAGTGTACCAACTGATGTAATGTTCGGTTGTGCTGCGGTTGTTACTGTTTCCGCAGTTGTAGATGATCCAGCAGTAAGTGCATAAGTTGCATTAGCAACAGTACCGCTTACATTAGCGCCGGCTACAGCGTTTGCAGTTGTTGCAAAAGTTGCTAATCCAACTGCACCAGTTACATTAGCGCCATCCACAGCATAAGATGTTGCAGACGTAATTGCATACGTTGCGTTAGCTACTGTACCAGTTACATTAGCACCTGCTACTGCATTGGCTGTCGTTGCAAAAGTTGCTAGCCCGACCGTACCACTTACATTAGCACCTGCGACTGCATTGGCTGTCGTTGCATATGTTGCAAGGGAAACAGCACCGGTTACGTTAGCTCCTGCTACTGCATACGCACTAGCAGCTATCGTTGCGGACGAAGCAATACCTGTTAAGTTACCAACGATTGTTTTGTTAAAGTTCCATGTATCAGATGATGAGGTGTATAAAATTGTAGCTGCTGCACCTGCAACAGTAATACCTGCACCATTAGCTGCCGAAGCTGTAGCAGCATCTTTAGCAACAGTAATATTTAAATCAGTTACTGATAAAGTTGTCGCATTGATTGTAGTGGTAGTACCATTAACTGTTAAGTTGCCGCCTACTGTGATATCACCTGATGTAGCTAAACTAGTTAATGTACCAACACTAGTGATATTTGATTGTGCGCTTGCTGTCACTGTAACTGCGGTGGTAGATGTCCCTGCTGCGATCCCAGTTAACTGACTACCATTACCTATGAAGAATGCAGCAGTTATATTAGCCGATGCAGTAAAAGTATTAGCAGTAATTACATTAGCGCCGGTGATGTTGCCACCACTACCCGATGTAGAGATATTACCAGCGACAACGTTACCCGTTACTGTCAATGCAGTCAATGTACCGGTTGATGTTATGTTAGGCTGTGCCGCAGTTGTTACTGTACCAGCGGTAACTGAGTATGTTGCATTAGCTACTGTACCTGATACATTAGCACCAGCTACTGCATTTGCTGTTGTTGCAAAAGATACTGCACCACTTACATTAGCACCTGTTACTGCGTTAGCTGAAGCTGCAACTGTCGCACTTGAAGCGAGTCCAGTTAGATTACCGATGAAGTTAGTAGCTGTTATATTACCAGTGTATGTCGGTAAGTAAGCTGCAACATTGCTGTTACTATAACTTGCCGGCAAACCAGTTAACTGACTACCATTGCCAATGAAGAATGCAGCAGTTATATTAGCTGATGCATTCATTGTAGTCGCAGTAATTACATTAGCGCCGGTGATGTTGCCACCACTACCCGATGTAGAGATATTACCAGCGACAACGTTACCCGTTACCGCTAGAGAAGTTAATGTTCCAACACTAGTAATATTGGGTTGTGCTGCAACTGTTACGTTACCTGCATAATTAGCAAAGTTTGATCCAGTAGCGACGAGTCCGGTTAGTAAGCTGCCGTTACCAACATAGAAGTTCGCTGATATATTCCCAGTAACTGTTAGTTCAGTTAATGTACCTACACTAGTGATATTAGGTTGAGCATTTGTATATACTGTTGCGGTTACTAAAGCGTTACCTACTTGACCAGTTACATTAGCACCGGCTACTGCATATGCAGTACCACTAGTAATTGCATACGTTGCATTAGCTACTGTACCAGTTACATTAGCACCGGCTATCGCAGATAACCCGCTGCCGTTTCCAACAAAGTTAGTAGCAGTTAATGTATTTGTAGTGGTATCAAATGTTAGATCGGCGCTGCCTGCAAAGCTACTAGCATTATTGAACTGAACTTGAGTATTTGATCCAGCAGCAGAAGAAGTGAACGCATAAGCACTTCCATTCGCATACAATATATTATCAGTTTTTATGTTACTTACGGTTACGCTGTTGGCACTAAGATTAGGAACAGTCAACGTACTAGTTACAGCATTAAATGATGATTGTATCTCAGTTAATACAGCCAAAGTAATACTATTAGCATTTACGCCTGATCCGGGAATTTTTGTTAGTGCCATTCGTGTTACCTTAGTATATAGTTACAATATGTATTTAGTCAATAACAAATCAAAGTGACATCACAATAACTAATGCTTAAAATATTGACAATATCGTACAGTGAGTACTTTAACTCCAATATTGTTGATTAGTCACCGTAGATGTTTCACTCGACAGAATTGGTGAACCATCAGTTGCTGCATAGGTAGTAGCTGAAAGTGGAGTCACTGTCGATAAGTTAGTGAAGTCGTCTCCTATCACCCTAGAAGCCGCCGCAGATGCTATTACCGTAATAGATTCCGTTAAAGTCGTATTGCTTTCAGGATTAGTAGCAGTTAGTAATGTTTGTTTAGGACCAAATCCATCCCCGATATCAATAGATGCAAATCCATTAATCAGTACAAATAATCCGTTACTAGCTGCTACAATACTGCTATCCACTGAATTTGTTGCAGTAACTATACAAGATAAAGTCTTGAATCCATCAGTTAATAATGTAGTGTATGTATTGTTAGTAGATCCTGAAATATTGACTCCATTAACATTCCATTGGTATGAATATACAATCGTGGCGTCTCCGGTCCAAGTCCCTGGGTTACACAACAAAACAGCATTTGCTAGCCCGTTAGTGACAGAGCCTGATGATACTGAAATTGAGGGTACAACTGTGTTAACCGGAGCTCCCGCAGTGCCTGTTTGAAATACACCCGAGCTTGACCATTTATATATTCGGTATCCACCTGTAACGACGGGATAACCGGCATCAACGTTCAGTGCAGCAAGTGCTTCTGGATAACTATCTGGATACCGAATCACTACGATACCCGATCCACCCGTGCCACCAGCATTAGTTGCATTATAATAAGATCCGCCACCGCCACCTCCACCAGTAGATGCACCCCCATTACCACCCGGAACATTTGACTGACTACTTAATGTCCCTGCGCCGCCGGCTGTGCCAGTAGAAATGCCGCCGGTGCCCGCGGCGCCACCACCACTAACGCTAGGTGCGCCACCACCGCCGCCACCAGCTCCACCGGTACCCGCATTACCAGAATAACCGGCTCCGCCGCCGCCTCCACCCCAATAGTAACTAGTACCTAAGATTGCATTAATTAGTCCTATTCCACCATTACCGGGAGTGTTTTGACCGCTGCCCCCTGCGCCACCACCACCACCGGGATAATTTAATAAGCCAGCGCCGCCACGATTTCCTTGATCAGTTGTTCCCAATCCTGCGGTTAAGTAAACACTGCTGCCGCCACCGCCGGAGCCGCCGGATTGAGCTGCACCGCCAGCAGACCCGCCTGCGCCGCCACCGTATGCTATTATGTTGCTAAATGAAGATTTTCCTCCACTGCTGCCCGGCAAAGAAGTAGCTCCAGCAGGTGATCCGGTGCCGCCGGCTCCAACTGTAATTACGTATCTACCTTTTTGTAGATATAGTGGGTCAGCTGGTGATGCTACATCAACTGATATTGCCGGATAAGCGCGGGTGGGTCCCCAAACAATTCTCACGGCGCCGCCGCCGCCCATGCCGCCTCCAGTAGATGTTCCCGAGCCACCGCCACCACCGCCATAAGCACCACCAGTAATTGTTCCCTTAGTACTGGTACTTGAGCCGCCCGCTTCGCCTGGATTTCCGTCTGCTCCGCCTGAGCCGCCTTTGCCACCAGACGTGCCGTTACCAGTAGCTGCACCACTTGCACCTTGACCAAGTATGCCCACGCCGCCGCCTGCAGGTGTACCGTATGTACTAGAATAATACCCAGGTGCGCCACCACCACCGCCTGCAGGTGCTGCTGTACCAGTCGAGCTTCCACCGTAGCTGTCGGCGCCGCGTCCAGCATATCCGCCAGCACCAGCACCAGCATAATTCCACGATCCATCAAACGCACCATTGCCGCCGCGGCCGCCGCCGTCACCAACATAGCCACCGCCATAGCCTGGTGTTGCCCCGGTTGAGTTTGCTCCACCGCGGCCGCCGCCGTATCCTGCTACTGTAGTTAATGCATCAAAATAACTATTACCGCCTTCAGCTCCAGCAGTAGTTGCATTAGCTAAACTTGCTCCGCCTGCCCCAACTACAACTGTGTATGATTGTCCCGGTACTACGGTGATGGCAGTTTTCCATCCAAGGCCACCACCACCACCGCCGCCAGAACTCCAAGTTTGTCCGCCGCCCCCACCACCACCAACAGCTACTACGCTGACTGATGTTATACCGGCTGGCGCGACCCAAGTATATGTTCCCGGAGTAGTATATGCTCGTTGGCCTGCTGTACCTCCGGGGCCGGGTGCTGTGGCTGCTAATACTCCGCCTGCACCGCCGCCACCACCCAAATCAGATCCACCACCACCACCACCACCAACCACCAAGTATTCAATATAAGCACTTCCAGTAGCAGCTACGAAAATACTGTTTGATGTTTCAATGACGCCGCCTTCTATATCGGTTGCAATAACATTACATGTAATTGTTGTATCACCATCTGCCATCACTGTAGTATAGGTACTAGATGTTGCGCTGCTTATATTAACGCCGCCGCGTTGCCACTGATACGAGTAGGATATTGAGTTGCTACTTGTCCAAGTACCGGTTGTTGCAGTTAATACTTGATTCACCCCTGCAGTGCCGGATATGACCGGTGCAACGGTATTCACCGGGCCTGGCGACATAAGAGTAATCGTACCAGAGGTAGTAAATGTGTATATTCTATATGAGCCGGAAATAGTTATAGCAGGCGATCCGGTCGTTTTTGCTACAGGGAAAGTGCTTTGCTGTCGCACTACAACAATACCAGAGCCACCGGCACCTGAACCGGAAGACCAGCCACCGTTAGTAGCCCAGTAAGATCCAGCTCCGCCGCCACCGCCTGTATTGACAACCGCAGTCGGGATGCCACTGCCCTGAGTAGTGGCATTTACTTCATTTGTGTATACGTTATAGTTGTAGTAAGTGGTTGTTCCAGCACCGCGGCCGCCGCCATGATAGCCATCGCCGGCTCGTTCACTACTATTACCACCACCACCACCACCACCTGCATACCACTTAGCGGTGCCGGATATATTGTATGATCTGCCTTGACCACCATTACCACCTGGAGAGGCGCTGCTACCACTTACACCGGCGGACCCAGCTCCGCCGCCGCCAGCGCCGGTCCAGCTTATTGAGCTAGCTCCACCAGCAAATCCATATCCAATCGCAGACCCTATGCTAGTTTGAGTTGCGGCAGTGGAGCCGCCGCCACCGCTATTGGGCTCGGCGCGGCCGCCGCCTGAGCCACCGTTCATTGTCGTAGCATCGAATGCAATACCAGATGAACCACCCCCACCCCCACCTTGTGCAATATATATACCTAAAGAAGAAATTGAGCCTTTATTTCCGTTACCTTTAGTTGAATTTACAATTGCTGGGCCTCCGGCGCCTACAATAACAGTGTACTTAGTAGAAATAGCCATTGGTAACTGATCTGCATATAGCAAACCTCCGGCTCCACCGCCGCCGTTCGCATTCGTAGTGTCACTATTGCCACCTGCGCCGCCGCCTGCTACTACTAATAAATCAATAAATCCGAAGTAAATTACATCAATACCGTTTGATGAAGCAGTAGCAGTTCCTGATGAATCAGTTGCTGATACTTCACATCGTACAGTCAAGTTACCATCTGCCATCACTGTAGTATAGGTACTAGCTGTTGCACCACTTATATCGACTCCACCTCGACTCCACTGATACGAGTAAGATATTGAGTTGCTACTTGTCCAAGTACCGGTTGTTGCAGTTAATACTCTACCGGTTGCATTATTTCCAGTAATCGCAGGTGCTATGGTATTTACCGGGCCAGGTGGTACAGGAAATGTAATTGTACCAGAGGTAGTAAAGGTGTAAATTCTATATCCGCCCGAAATAATTACAGTGGGCGATCCAGTAGTCGTTGCAACTGGATTATAGCTTCGTTGTCTTATTACGACAATACCAGAGCCACCGGCACCTGAACCGGACGACCAATTGCCGTTGGGAGCCCAGTAAGATCCACCTCCGCCACCGCCGCCTGTATTGACAACCGCAGTCGGGATGCCACTACCTAATGTAGTAGTGTTAACTTCGTTAGTGTATGTACTAGCACTATAATAACTAGTGGTGCCCGCGCCTCGGCCACCACCATGATAACCATCACCGGCTCTTTCTGAGCTATTGGCTCCACCACCACCGCCACCTGCATACCACTTAGTAGTGCCGGATATATTGTATGATCTGCCTTGACCGCCGTCACCGCCAGGTGCTACTGAGGCACCACTTACGCCAGCGGCTCCAGCTCCGCCACCGCCGCCGCCAGTCCAGGCTTGCCCAGCTCCGCCACCAAAACCGTATCCTGTTGCACCCGATATACTTGTTTGCGTTGCGAGGCCAGGACCACCACCACCACCATTCGGGTATGCACCACCGCCACCGGAGCCACCATCATTCTGCCCACTACTATAAGCTGTTCCAGACGAAACTCCGCCACCGCCACCTTGTGCAATATATATACCTAAAGAAGAAATTGAGCCTTTATTTCCATTAGCTGCAACGCCATTTGCAATAGCTGCGCCGCCTGCACCTACAGTAACAGTGTAAGAGGTAGAATATTCTAATGAGGTAACTGCTGCATAAAGCAGGCCGCCAGCACCGCCACCGCCGTTTCCATTTGTTGTGGTGTGATTGCCACCAGAGCCACCGCCTGCTACTACGAGAAAATCAATCGAAATTGCCACAAAATTCCCTTACTTTACGCGACTCTAACTAACCACATGTCGTCATTGAGTACAAAGGGCAAGTAAGCATCACCATTAATATTGAATGTCTGATTTGCCGCTTGCCAATACAATTTCATAGTTGCATAGGGCATACTTAAACTTTTATATATTCCTCGGCACGCACCGCCTGGATTCCAGGCACCGTTAAAACATCTACTAATTTTAATAGGATATGCTCCCGGAACTTGCATCCCAGTTGTAGTATCATACTGTGGCATATATAGCATATTGAGACTATTACCCGTTTCACCGTTAAAGTAGGAACCGCCCATTGATCTAGTAGTAAAAAGTGGACCATCTAACATTTTATAGGCCGTGGAATAAGAATTAGGTTGCCAACCAACTTCACTACTGTTTCTACCACCAGAATTTATATTACTGCCGAAAAATAAAGGGTTCATGTAAGTATTAGTTGTTACATAAATCTGTGCAGTTGTTGTTACTATCCCGCTATTGTTAATAGTTGCCATTGAAGCTGCTACTTGATTGTGTGAGTAAGGTTGACCGGTGGTGCCAGCTGCTGTTGCTCCTGTATCTCCTGTATGTTGCCAACATGTCCATGGTACATTGTTTGTTAATGTGTTTTCCCAAGGCTGAGTTTCACGCAGACCCATGTAATAAATACTGGCCCATCTAGCATTACCCCAACCAGTAGTACCATTGCCTAGTGTAGTAGTATTAAAATACCCAGTAGCATATGAGTCGCCCACTTTGCTTTCCCAAATAATGCAGTAATCAGCAGTTATTGCCATGTGATACTGTATCGAAATGTCAGTATAGACTAACCCAGGGCCCTGATTGTATGTATTGCCAGCGGCGTGGGTATTTTGATTTAATGTGTATGATGTTGATTGAATATCCGGTCTATTTGGTTGGGTAGTATTAACCCCGCCCCCAGGTGGAAATGTAGTAGAGGTCCAATCTGTGCTGCTACTTGCCCCAAAGGTAATTAACATATTAGCAGCTTTATTGACAGTAATGGCTGTTTTACTTGTTCCACCGTACCCTTGGGCCCAGGCGATGCCATCGATATTTTCATTATAACTATGAAAACATAGTTTTTTATACGGGAATGTACTTTTTCCCGAAGCATTGTAAAAATCAGCTTTATACAAATATGACGCAGCAGTTGGTAGTGCAGTATACGCTGCTGGAGTATTTGATAAAGATGATATCACATTGTGGCTGGCACTAGTGATCCACCCACCTGCTTCGGTATTTGAGTCAATGCTAATGATACAGTTTTTAGTAGTGTCAATTGTATTACTAGCTGTAAATGGATTAACTGTTAGTGAAGTAGTTCCTGCAGCGGCCGTAGCAATTGCTGTAACGCATCGCAAAAAGTTCATGTAACATGCAGTTACATCCGTTGCTGAGGCGTTGTTAATTGTTGGTTGAAAGGTAACTATCATAATTTTAATCCACTAATAAAGAAATATCATTAACTGTCAATCTATAAAAATTAGAAGCATCTTTATAAATTTGCACTCCACTAAAACTTAAGTAAGGAATACGGTAACACCCGTACATTAAGTTAGTGGCACCTGAAGAAGTAGTAAATAACGGGTTTTCAAATATAACAGTTATTCCTTTGCCTCCGGATTTGCGCGAAGTTTGTGCACCAGTTATACCCGAAGTTACCGTGGAGTAACTAGCAGTATCATAATTGTACGTGTATGGGATCGTGCCTCCGGTATTTGCAAAAACACCTTGACTTAGTACTCCCCAATTTGGGACATTACCAAAGTCTTGCAACATCATAAGCATACTATTGGTATATGCACGAGTAGTGCTACTGTGACCTATGTCAACGATACCAATCATTGAGCCACTTTGAGGAGCAATAAACACTAGCACCTTATTGGTAACAATAATATCAATACCGTTTTGTAGTGATGAGTTAAAAGTAAACATTTGCATGTTCACGGTAACGGCTGAACTGTTTACTAAAGTGTCGGTTCCGCTAGTATAACTCTGCGCTAGGCTCAACGTGGTCATTTTAGTTGAATCAAAGGTCAATCTAAAATAATGTGTGTATCCAGTGATACTGTTATGCGCTTTGCTATATGTGTATGTTCCTGCATTTACTTTATTGTAAATTGCCGGGGTATATGCTCCGTATACCGAGCAGTTTGGTTTGTCTGCACCCGAACTCAAATCGGCTGTTGTAACAATGTTACCAAGAATGATGTTATTAATATCATCCTTGAAGTTTTGTATTGTACATGAACTGTTTAATCTATATCTTACTAGCATGGGTTACCCTTCTGTTGGGGGTGTTGATTCTTCAGCAACTGGTAATTGCTCAATCACTATATCCGGAATCAGATCAGTAATCAATTCAAAATCTGTTGAGTTATTGAGATTTTCAACTGAGTTAGCATAAATCACAGTTACATTAAATATTGGTAATTCAATTACTATTGTATTCAATAAATTAGTAGCCACTGAGATGGCAAACGCATCAGTTATATAATGCGCTGTGCTTTCTCCATCAGGGACGGTGCCGGCGTATCTATATACATATCCGTGAGTTGCTTGGAATAGTCGCTGAAAAAAATCTTTATTCATATGTATATTTATCTTAGTAAGAGTACTTGAGTTTAATGCTCAAATCAGAGCCATTAACGCCTGTAATATCTAATGTCAGGTAATCTGCGGTAGTCAATGTAACATTCACTGAAACCGGAGTCATAACAACCCCTGACATTGTAAATGTAGTTCCTATACTAACGCCGTTCTTTTTAATAATAAAAGTAAAATTACCAGCTGGGGCAGTACCCAAATTTGCATATACCGTAGTTATGACAATAGTACTGACCGGGTAATATCTAGCTGTTCCGGTTACCGGAGCAGTTATAGATCCGGGCATGTTCAAGTTCACATAAACCGGTGGGGCTGTCACTGTTGCAGATTTTGTATTTCTCCACTGCGTGCCATTCCATAGATAGATAGTATCAGAATCGGACGAGTAACTAATGTCACCAACTTTGTTACCAACTAATGGGAGATAGCTTGCATCTTCTACGATAGTAACACTTGGTACAACAACTACGCCATCGCCTGCGACTAATGTTGCAGTACCAGCTACTTCACGAATCTTATTCTTAAAGCTAGGTGTATTTTCTACATAGGTAGCCAAGTCTTGCGGTACGAATTTTCCAACAGAGGCGTCGTATACCACGCACATTTGATTTACTAAACTTGGAATAGGACGAATCTCAATCGGAGTCTTGTGCCCTTCGCCACCATGTTGTATGTATAAAACATAGTTACCGTCAATATTAGTCTCTACTGCTAATGGCTTAATAGTAATCGCGCCTCGTCTAGCAAAAGTAGTTGCTGACTGATAATAAAGCGTAGTTGGTGCTCCAACTGGTACAGTAAAGACTAGTGTTGTTTTACCCACTGAGCCGTTATTCCTGCTACCAGTAACACCAGTAGTGTACTCACCGAAGTAAGCATTTGCTACCCAATTTGTTCCATTGTCTGTAGTCAAGTATAACGGGTCGTTAACTAGATCACTAGCTAAGTTGAATGTGTAAGTACCTGTCTCTCGCACAGGGCCTAGATTTTTGTTAGGATATCCAGCCGAGGGGCTAGCAATAGTATATACATCCGGTGTGCTCGCACTAATCGAATAAGATACAATAGGTGCAACAAGTGTAGGTGGAGTTACTACTTCCGGTACTGAAATATTATATCGTTGCACTGAAGTCGATGCACCACCGTTGATATCGGGATGTGTCATCGAGACATTACCGGCAGCTACTGCCCAACTTACATTGTTTTGTGACCCTGCGCCGTCGATCCATTTTAGTGCTACACCATGTCGCTGTGTCATATTACCAGTTTGCTCATTAGCAAAGTTGTTAAGCTGATATAAGCCTTTTTTATACATTGGTACGCTTACTTGCGGGCTGTTCGTGATAGTTGTACGAGCATACGGTAATGTACTAGTTGCCCAAGTCCACAACCAAGGAATGTCTGAACCGGGTTCAGGTGCAGCAATTTGAATTTCTAATACTTCAGGTGCAATGACTAGATTGAATGGGAATACATTTGCAGATGAGAATGGGGTATTACCTAAATAGATTGTACTGTTACTTAGATATAGGTCTTTCCAACGTTGTGTAGGACTTCCAATATCATACGTGATATTCGCAGAAGGTAAAAGATTACCTGTAATATTGCCTGAAATACTGAGACTAGTTAATGTACCTACACTAGTGATATTTGGTTGAGCATTGGTGTATACAGTAGATGCAGCAGCAATTTGTCCGGGCACAATAGTAGTTACTTCTATCAATGCACCATTCACGGGTGCATCAGTAAAAGTCAGTGTCGTACCACTCACTCCGTATGCTTGTCTTAGTTGTGATACACCATCGATGTTAACTGATACATATTTAATATTACCTGGAGCCACACTCATCGTGTATGCAGTTTGAACACCATTAGCCGTGAAGTTATCTACTGATACATCACCTGCAGTTACTGTAGCAGATGCTGGTGCTGCCCATGTCAAGTTTCCAGTACCGTCAGTTTGCAACGTATAATTAGCATTACCACCCGATATATGTACATTACCAATATTACCCAATGTTACTGACCCAGTGACGGTAAGGCTGGTCAATGTACCGATGCTAGTAATATTAGGTTGACTATTAGTTACTACACTTCCGACAAAGTTTGCATAATTAGAATTAGTAGCAGTAGTAGCAATAAGTCCAGTTAATTGACTACCGTTACCAATGTAAAAGTTAGCTGATACATTACCAGTAACGTCTAAACTAGTTAATGTACCTACACTAGTGATATTTGGTTGAGCATTTGTATATACTGTACCCGTTACTAGAGCATTCGCTACTTGACCCATTACATTAGCACCTGCTACTGCATTAGCTGTAGCTGCATAAGTAACTGCTCCGATTACATTAGCACCTGCTACTGCATTAGCTGTAGCTGCATAGCTAACTTGACCAGTAACGTTTCCACCTTGAATATTACTTAATAAATTACCACTACCAGTAAAGTAGTTTGCACTAACATTATTACCAAGACTTGCATTACCACTAGCAATGTTGCCAGTAACGTCTAAACTAGTTAATGTACCTACACTAGTGATATTTGGTTGAGCATTCGTGTATACTGTGGCCGCAACAAGGGCATTACCGACTTGACCTATTACATTGCCACCGGTTATATTAGTTATACCAGAACCATTAGTAACTAAGTTAGTAACAGTAAGAGTGTTGGTTGTTTTGTCAAAAGTTAGATTGCCGCTAGCAGCAAAGCTACCCGCATCATTAAATTGAACTTGAGTATTAGTGCCGGCTACAGAAGTTGTAGTTCCCATTGACCATGCTGTACCATTTGCGTACAGTAAGTGGTCCGTTTTGATGTTACCAGCAGTAACATTGCTAGTGACAGATAGATTTCCTAATGTACCTACACTAGTAATGTTAGGTTGACTAGTAGTTATTAATGTGCCTGTTACGTAATTTGCAGTTGCGAGATTACCTAAGTTAGCATTAGCTGATGTTAAATTCCCCGTAACGGTGACATTACCAAACACAAAGTCTTGTGTACTATCTACTACGGAGGGTTTTATTTTTTGTAATGCCATACTTGTATTTAGCTAACCCTTAAAACGTGATTGAACCGCTAGCTGTAAATTTGTATGTTCTATAACCACCGGCTACAGTAACAGTTGGACTACCTGTTGTTGAAGTAGCTGTTGGGCTTATATCTGAGTAACGTAAAATAACAACACCAGACCCACCGTGGCCTGACCCGTTATCACTACCGTTACCACCGTTACCAGTATTTGCAGGTTGAGCAACGCCGCCGCCGCCATTACCACCAACTGCATAGTAGTTTCCTGAAGCAGTAGGCCATTCATAACCCGCGCCTCCAGTAGCACTCGTGGATGCTGCACCTTTACCTCCGCCGCCACCTGCGTAATATGCGCCTGTACTAGCAGCACCAGCATTACCTTGACCTGCTGTCCCTGCGCCACCTGCTTGACCACCATACCAGCCGCCTCCGCCACCAGAGCCGCCGGCTGCGCCGCTTGTTGCCTGGTTTGCGCCGCCACCGCCACCACTAGACGTAGTTGGCCCAAATGTACTAGAGCCTCCGCTAGCGGCCTTGCTCCCGTTGTCGCCGAACGCGACCCCGCCTGCACCAATCGTTACTGTATACGGTGTTCCTGGTGCAGCTTGAAATCCTGTTACAACAATCATACCACCTGCGCCGCCGCCACCACCAACGTTGGTTCCACCTGCACCGCCACCTGCGACTACTATATAATCAACTGAAGTTACCGCAGTTACCGTAATACTGAAATTTCTATCAGTATCTTGTTTTTCTGCATCAGTTGCACGTATCGTAAAGTTATATACAGTAGAATTACCAACTGTACCTGCTGTCCCTGAGATAACGCCACTGCTGGCATTTAAACTAAAACCAGTAGGTAATGTACCTGAGTATACACTGTAAGTAACTGTAGTATCGCTTGTAGCGGCAACAGTAAAACTACCACTAGCACTACCAGCAACACTTCCCAGCGTGCCAGCAGCAGTAGACCATGCAGGTACACCTGAGTACTGTAATCCTGATACATACAACGCACTTGCACCGTCTGCATTAACTACCGCTAATGAATAGTTGCCTGCAGTTTTTGCTGGTGCAACAAATGTGACTTGAGTTGAATTTACTACGGTTGTAACTCCCACGATAGTTCCACCTACGTATACTGATGCGCCTGCACCAAATCCAGATCCGTTAACGGTAATAGTTTTACCGCCTGCTGAATCAGTTGCAGTATCATCTCCGCCATATGATATGGCCGACACTCTAGGTGCCACTGCATTAGTAGAATTTAAAGTGGTACCATTTAAACTAATGTTACCGCTCATGTAGAGATTACCATATTTGTTAGATGGACTACCAAGATCGGTGTTAGAGACTGGAACTATGATACTAGAATTTTTTAGTGAGTGATAATTTGCCATTTTTATTCTTCTTTTAATTAAGTAGTATCGGGCACCCCGGCACCTCGATACTATGCCATACGTAGTATTAAACGTTAGTTAACAACCAGCCCTGAGTGCTATTGTAATATGCTAATGTAAATGCTGCTCTATCAGTAGTAACTACCATATCGCTTGCATCACCTTGAATCTTGCCACCGTTACGTGCAATAGTGATAGCATGAGTGCTTGAATTACCAGTACCATCGATGATAGAAATTTCGTCACCTAATGTAGCGGTAGCAGGCAAAGTCAATGTAATGTTTGCAGTTGTTGTGTCTACGATATACTTATATGCAACAGCCATTGATACGTTAGCAGTTACTTCAGAGTAAGTATAGCTTACACCACCACCGCCGCCGCCGCTACCACCAGTGCCGCCAGTAACAGTTGTAATTTCAACTGTTGCTCCTGTTGGAGGGGCTTCACTGAATGTAATAACCGCTGCCAATACACTGTATGTGCTTCTTGGTTGCAATACACCACCGATAGCTACGATTGTATAATCAACACTTGCAGGAGTAGCAGCTAGTGTCTTCATTGTCCAGCTACCGTCACCAGTGAATGTATCTACAATCATAGTAGTAGTTGACAATGCTGTCCAACTTAAGTTACCTGTTCCGTCAGTCTTCAGCACATAGTCTGCACTACCACCTGAGATTGCGATATTAGCTACTGCACCTAAGTTAGTAGTACCGGATACTGCTAAACTAGTTAATGTACCAACGCTTGTGATTCCAGTTTGTGCTGCTGTAGTCAAATTACCTGCAACAGATGTTGCAGTCACTACGTTAGTAGTGATACCGGTCGCTGTTACAATAACTACGTTACCAGTCCCACCAACTGCCATAGTAATATTACCATTAGCTGTCGTAATGTCTACATTACTTGTTCCGTTTGCTGTCTTTGTTGCAGTACCGCCTGAAGCAACAACACCTGTCAATAGACTACCGTTACCAATGAAGTAATTAGATGTTACTGCGTTACCTAGATTTGCATCACCTGCTTTAATTTTACCTAATGTACCGACAGTTACTGTATTGTCAGTTACTGAAACATTGCTAGCAAAGGTGAACTCTTTATCAGTGTTCATCCAACCCATGAACGCATCTTTCACACCACCATCATAGTAATGTAATAACTGACCACGTTCTTTACCATCATTAGTTGATAACACAGCACCGTTCGCGCCACCACCCAGTTCAAAGATAGGGTCTACGATTTGCGTTACAGTTGAGTTAACTGTAGTTGTTGTTCCGGTAACAGTCAAGTTACCTGCGATAGTAGTATCACCTGAAGTAAGTGATCCAGTAACAGCCAGTGAAGTTAATGTACCGACAGACGTGATATTTGGTTGTGCAGCAGTATATACAGTACCCGCAACTAATGCGTTACCAACTTGTCCAGAAACGTTAGCTCCTGCTACTGCATTAGCTGTAGCTGCAAATGCAACTTCACCTGTTACGTTAGCACCAGCAACTGCATTAGCTGTAGCTGCAAATGCAACTTCACCTGTTACGTTAGCACCAGTGATACTGCTCAATGCACTACCGTTACCAATAACGTAACTACCTGTTACGTTACCTGACGCAGTGATATATCCTGTAGCATTCACTCCAGTTGCAGTTACGGTCACTACATCTGCTGTACCGCCGATGCCAATTGTGACATTTCCATTAGCAGTTGCGATATTTACATTACTTGTTCCGTTTGCTGTCTTTGTTGCAGTACCACCTGAAGCAACAACACCTGTCAATAGGCTACCGTTACCAGTGAAATAACTTGCTGATACGTTGCCAGTAACATCTAAACTAGTTAGTGTACCAACACTAGTAATAGCGGGTTGTGCAGCAGTATATACTGTACCTGCAACTAATGCATTACCTACTTGACCGCTTACATTAGCACCTGCTACTGCATTAGCTGTAGCTGCAAATGCAACTTCACCTGAAACGTTTGCACCAGCAACTGCATTAGCTGTGCCTGCATATGTTGCATTAGCTACAGTGCCAGTTACATTAGCGCCGGCGATAGCAGATAAACCTGAACCATTACCTGCAAAGTTAGTAGCAGTCAATGTATTTGTGGTCGTGTCAAATGTTAAATTAGCACTACCTGATAGATTGGTTCCATCATTGAATTGAATCTGAGTATTACTTCCACCTACATTAGCATTACCTGTACCAGATGCTGCTGCTCCCCATGTCAAGTTACCAGAACCGTCTGTTTTTAATACATATCCAGTAGTACCGCCAGTAATCTTAACGTTAGCGACTGCACCTAAATCAGTTGCACCTGATACTGTCAAGCTAGTTAATGTACCAGTACTCGTAATATTAGGCTGAGCAGCAGTATATACTGTTCCAGCTACTAATGCATTACCAACCTGACCGGTTACATTAGCACCGGTTAGTGAAGTAAGTAAACTTCCATTACCGCTGAAGTAGTTAGATGTTGCTAAATTGCCTAATGTGGCATTTCCTGCAACTAGATTGCTAGTGATATTCGCATTCGCAAACGTGAATAATTCAGCAGTATCAATACTGAACGGTTTAATTTTTAAAATTGACATGAAAGTTCCCTTTTCTCTTTATTATATTTATCTGTTTATGGTGTAGTTAGTTCTACCCAATTTAATGCATCTTCATCCCAAGTATACATTTTACCTTCTACTACGGGCATTGCTACTGGAGCACCCCATACACATGTTGATTCGTTCAATAACCAACTATTGAATGGCTGAGGTGCATAAAATGCATCTCGTTCACTATCGTATGTATAACCAATTCCAGCGTAGTTCTTACGCAATGGAGTTCCACCGTTGACGTGTTCGCCACCGTATGTATTATAGCTAGTTTGTACCCAGCCTGTTCCAAATAACCCAGTATCGATCACATCTTGTTCTGCTACGATGACTTGTGTTACTGTTCCGTTTTCTACTTTTGCAAAATGACTCATATTATTTCCTTTATTTAAAATGTGATTGAACCTGAGCTGGTCCATGCGTAAATCCTATATCCACCTGAAACTGTTATTGTCGGCGATCCCGTTGTAGCTGCTGCTGATGCATGGGTGTCTGCGTAACGAATGATAACGATACCGGAGCCACCGGAGCCGCCCGGTAGAACAGCAGTAGAATAACCGCCGCCCCCGCCACCACCGCCAGTATTAGTAGTTCCCGGCGATGCTGTAAAATTTAAACCACCGCCTTTGCCACCTCCACCAGTACCTCCAGAACTTTGCCCGGTGTAGCCACCGCTGCCGCCTCCACCTGCATAAGTTACC
>Ga0208426_1000006_pt1 | contig 69102 bp, 113 predicted proteins | sample DEB19_08_DNA_6_FD_184524 | JGI IMG/M metagenome (GOLD analysis project Ga0208426, IMG submission 184524) | Aqueous microbial communities from the Delaware River and Bay under freshwater to marine salinity gradient to study organic matter... | ecosystem: Environmental > Aquatic > Marine >...
CAACAAGCCAGGCCACTTCGGCAAAAGAAATTAAAGAGCTTTACACTTGGTGGACTGTTACCTATCGTGCTCGTCCAGACCCGCATGATGCCAGTGGTTGGAGTGCTCACTGCGATGCGATGCGTGTCAAGTATCCGGGTAGCTTTTTCTCTAGCCTAAACAGCAAGGATCCAGTAGATCGTAAGGCTAGCGACAAGGCTCATAAGCTTCTGCAAAAGATTGAAGCTGCATACGAAAAAGAAGATGAGGCTATGATGATACGCCTTATTAAGATTAGAGAAAGTCTATGGACTTAACTTCTACTGTATGTTGCCAAGTACCAAAAAAGTACTCGGAAGAGTACGATTGTTACTATTGTGAATCTTGTAACATTTGGGCAGAAGATAAATGCAATGATCCTACGTGCGAGTTTTGCACTACAAGGCCAATGACACCAATGGAGACTAATAATGACAATGCCTGATGAACGCTATCGAGCAATGGTAGAAGGACTAAAGCTAATTGAAGACTTGCTTATACCGCAAGTGACTCCAAGAGTGCCCGGGGAAATTCGAGAACGTGCTCGCTGGATAATGCGGCACTATCCAAGTGCATACGAGCTCGAACGTCTTGCAGCAAATGTTCCATCTATGCTGTCGACAAAGAATTTTAACGGAGAGAAGATCAAATGACATCTTGGACTATAACACTTGAGGATGCAGAAGATGGTAGTGGCGATCTTGTACTGCCACTACCGCAGGATCTATTAGATAATGCCGGATGGAAAGAAGGCGACACTCTTGAATGGATTGATAACAACAACGGCACATGGTCGATGAAGAAAGTAGAAGCTCCAGCCTGAACTAACTGCTTGCTAATTTAGCAGCTTTATTTTTGGCTCTTGTTAGCTTATATTTTTCAATAGTTTCCGGCGATCGTTTATGTGAATCATTGGCCTTCATTGTTGCCAGTCGTTTAGCAATTGATTCTGGACTATTTGGATTCGTAGTTCCATTTGCCTCTTTAGTGACACGGCATTTGGCAAGTGATTCTGACGTAATAGTATTCAAAGTACCATATTTTGCCAGTTTAGTTTCAACGCCTTTGGCAACTGATTCCGGGCTAGTGAGATTCAAAGTACCATATTTTGCCAGTTTAGTTACTAAACCTTTTGCAATTGATTCTGAAGTTTGTTTTACGCCCTCACCAGATTCTGCAATTAAGTTTGCCCAGTCGTCGCTGTCAACCACATTCCATAACTCACTATAATATAGACCAAGTTCTTTGACTTCTTCATTTGAAGTGCATTCTTTGAGGATTGTAGTGGTATAATCGTACCCGTGTACTTTTAGATGACTGGTCCATCTGGTTCCAGAATCTGGATATTTGTGTGGATCTTTTCTTATTGTTTTGCCAAGATATTTTAGGCCAGTGACATTATGTGTCTTGACGTATAGATAAATAATCATGCTGATGTTCCTCCAGAACGTTAGAGCCGGTAGATATGTCGAGTATCGTGATCGGCACTTTTATTTATCATCTTAGGTTGACAGTGCGGCTGGCTTGCAGTATAATATCAACATAGGAGAAAATAATGGCAAATGAAATGAACTACAACAAGCCTGGCAATCATATTATGGTTGACTTAGAAACACTTGGCACTAAACCAAATAGTTTAATGCTTACTATTGGCGCTATTCGTTTTAACCCTTGGGCAGAGGATACTAACAATCCAATGGAGAAGATGGATACGTTTTATCGACGTGTTAGTTTTGAAAGTTTTGAAGGATTAGATCATGTCATTGATGACGACACCCTTGCTTGGTGGGGAAAGCAATCTGAAGAAGTTAGAGAGGAAGCATTTAATGAAGAAGGCCGTGTTGATATACGTGATGTTTTGCGCGATTTCCATCGCTGGTGCGGTGGTGTTGACGCTATCTGGGCAAATGGTACCGGGTTCGACTTAAACATCCTTGAACACTTTAGTCGTGAACTGAAGCGCGGGGTTGCATGGAAGTATTGGCAGGCTCGTGATGCCCGCACATTATATGCACTTGTTCCTGGTCTTGAACGACCACAAGGTGCTGCTCACCATGCACTATGGGATTGCTGGAGCCAACTGGTTGGTGTGCAACGTTCCTTCAAAGCTCTTGGTATCAATGAGTTAACTTCTCGTTAATACTGTACTAAGTAATACACCGGTCTTCGGACATCATCCCGGTATACAAACTCTGCTGCCTATGCTATAATCAACATAGGAGAAAACAATGGCAACAACACTAACCCCAGTCGCATACAAATATACTTCAACTAAAGAGTATCATGATGCATTTCCGTGCGCTTATCGTCAATGGCGATCCGACTCACACTGCAATCTAATTCACGGCTATTCATTTAGCATGAAGTTCTACTTTGGAACTAACGAGCTAGATGCACGTAATTGGGCTGCTGACTACGGCGGACTTAAAGAACTAAAGAAGACCTTAGAGAGTCAATTCGACCATACACTTATTGTAGCACAGGATGATCCGGATATGGAAACATTCAAGTTGCTGCAAGAGCGGAACATGGCTAAGATCGTAGTGCTACCTAAACTAGGATGCGAAGGCCTAAGCGACATGCTTTACAAGTATGTCAATGGCGTTTACATCCCAGAGATGTGGGGTGAGGGCGAATCAAAGCGTCTTTGGTGTTACAAAGTAGAAGTACGTGAAACACAAAGTAATATGGCGTTCCGTGAAGGACACCGTGAGTGGAATGAGGACCTGTTCGCTTAATGCGATTACTTCAACTTAAAGAACTTCAGCAAAGCTATAGCTTAACTCAAGCTGTCAGGCCTGCTGAGGTTTGGGGATTACCAATCCAACCCGAAGCTGAAGGAATCTCGCTGACTATTATCGAGTCCATAGCCGACGTAGCAGAAGGATGGACTGGCTGGGGTTTTGGACAACAGAATACCTGGTTGCTATTTGAAAAACAAGAAGATGCTATTATAGCAAACGTTACGCTTGGAGAGTCGTATGTCTAACATTAAATCATTTCTAGGCAAGCAAATTGATCAAGACGCTGCAATCATTGATAAAGAAATTGTAGTGCAATCAAAGCACAATCTGGATACATTGAGTGCTATGACGAAGAAAGAGGTCATAGCTTATGCTCATAAGTATGCTATACTAATTAACTCCCGCAAGAAAAAGGAAGAGTTAATAGATACCATTCTAAGGAACTAATATGGATAATCAAGTAAACATTACAGATGCAGCATACGCCAAGGTTAAGGAGATTATCTCCGAAGATGCCAAATTGGAAGGTGTAGCATTGCGTATTTTTGTGCAAGGTGGCGGATGTTCGGGCATGGAATATGGCTTTACATTTGATGCAGATGTGAACGACGACGACTTTAATTTTGAGCAAAATGGTATCAAGGTCTCAATTGATTCGATGAGCATGACATATCTAACAAATGCAGTCATTGACTACAAAGAAGATTTAAACGGTTCAAGATTTTCAATTGAAAATCCAAATGCACAAACTACATGCGGTTGCGGTAGTTCTTTTAGTCCGAGCTAATTATGGAAATTGATTACCTCTCAATGACGTTTGACCAACTTATGGAGCGGCAACGTATGATCACTAAAAAATACAACGCTGCATATTCTGGCGGTGCAAGTCAAGAAGTTAAAAATCAAATTTTAAATCATATGGATGCTATTCGGCAAGCCATGTATGAAATTGGCTACAAGCAAAGTTTTGCAGCAAGTGATAGTGATGATCCATTCAAAGACAGCATTATCTAACATGCCAACTACAACATTAGTGGAGAATGATTTGGTAGAATTATTGTACCAAGGTAAAATGGGATTGCTTACAGCGGATCGTAGTCTACTAACAACTTATGATGCTGGTTGTTCTGCATTGGGGCAGAATAAAGTGTTTAGTGTTGTCGAGCTACCAGAATCAGTTGAAGAAGCAGTTAAGCAATGGAATATTCCTGCACATATCGAAGAACTTGATTTAGACGTTTACTTTGCAACCAAGGTAGAAACGTTGGAAGAAGCCTTGCGAGTAGTAGAAGAATTGAGATTGTATAGAGAAAAGAAAATGATACCAATGCTTAGATTTATGATCTATTTGGTAGAGGTAATGAAGGGCAATGATATTGTCTGGGGAGTTGGTAGAGGTAGTTCAGTTAGTTCCTTTCTATTGTATTTGGCAGGACTACATAGTATCAACTCGGTTAAGTATAATTTAGATATCAAGGAGTTTATTAGATGAGCAATTCACGGTACAAAACGCACACTGGACGAGAGTTCAACATGAGTGCGTTCGCTGAAAAAAATGGTGATACAAGGGCCGTTGGTAATGTATCAATGAACGCCCGCGGAGATATTGTAGATGCAAAGGGCAATGTAAAAATTCCCACACAAACAATATCACGTGCATTAGCAGATATTAAAAATAATGAGAGCAAAACTGTTAGCCTAAAAGCTGATGAAAGCATTACTCCAGTTCAGAATAATCCAGTACGTGCTGACAATATTCCTACTATAGTAGCTTCGCGCGAAGTTAATACCATTGATGGCCCTGCGACAGAAGTTGAATATTCCGATGGCAGCATGCAGGTTATTCCAAAAGTACAATCAACCCCAACGAGCCTATAATGCAAACAATTAGACCTTTACAAAATCGCGTCCTTGCTGAACTAATGGGGCTTGATGACCGTGTTACTGCCAGCGGCATTATTATCAAATCCGAAGATGGCAAGGATCGCGGAGTACGACCGCGCTGGGCCAAAGTACGCTTAGTAGGCGAAGGCATTGATTGGGTACAGCCCGGACAGTATGTATTAGTATCACATGGTCGATGGAGCAGACAATTTGAAACTGAGCATCTGGGTGAGAAACTCAAGCTAGTCTACCTTGACAACAAAGAAGTATTGGCTGTATCGGATTCTGATCCAATGGACGACTTTGTAGGTGTTGGTATTGATACTGCCCCAACCATTCACCGCGCAGAAGATTTCGGCGCAAATTAAACTTGACACATGTTGCGGGTATATGCTATACTTGCAACATGAAAACAGATAAATGTAGTACCTGCAATAAAGCATATTCAGTAAGCTGCGACTACAATCAGGGCCGCTGCCCGATGCATCCTCCATATTTTCCTGACTTCCCAGAGTACCATCTACGGTATCTCAATCTGGGCCAATCTATTAAAAATCTTTGGAACAAGTTATGGAAGAAATGAGAGTTGCAAAACTTTGCTGAAGATGTTATAATAGCTAAACTAAAAGGAAACTGAAACATGACAATTGAAATCCAACCCAAAGACACTAGTAGAAATCATTTCTATGTAAGTTTAGCTAAGAGCTTGATTCGTATTATTGCAGGTGGTGCGCTGCTTGCTGGTCACATTGCAGAAGCAGGTGGCCTGCTTATTTTAGCAGAAGTGCTTGGCATTGCAGAGGAAATTGTATGAATAGTGTTACACTAAATCGAAAGCAGATTGCGCAGTTGATCGAGATTGCCACTAAGTTTACAGAAACAGAAAATTTTACCATTGAATCAGAAAGTCTAAGTGGCATTGGGCCAAATATAGCAATCAGATTTGATTTGTTTGAAACATCTGATACAAAAATTGATATTACAGATGTGAGTACTTGGTAATGTTTAATTGGTTTAAACGTGAGCCAGTAGAACAGACTACTGCAACTGATGACATGATGCTTGGCGACTATCCAGGACATGTACCGCCAAGACCCATTCCAACACCGTCTAAGCCGCTCATGCCGCCCGTGACCCAAGAAGCAGTATATACCATTGGGGTTAACTCCGAAGGTGCAACCCAATTTCGAATAAAAATGGATTATGGTTCGGCTACACTAACAATGACTACTGCAGGTGTCATTGATTTAATTGAAGATTTAGCACATTCGATTCGCAAGGATTATAATGTAGTAATTGTTCCAGAGGATGAAGCATGAATGCAACAGACGTAATTGGCCGTATTATGCAACTAACAGAATTTACGGTTACAACCAAGTGTATTGGTACATTGCAATTCAACGGAGTTGTGCCGTTTGATTTGACAATCAAAGACAATGTAGTAACTGCAAAGGTATTGGCAGTTACATTTGATGAAGCAGTTGCAACACTGCATAACTTCCTGTATCCAAATGGCTAGTCTAGCTGAGTACTTTGCCGCCAACCGTTATAACGGCAAGTGGCAAATTGGTGACAGAGTGTTTGGTTATTACAACAAGATTCCCTTTGTTGGCTCTGTAGGCAATGACACATTGATCAATGAACTAATTGGTCCACAAGTATCTATACATTTGGATTTACCAATCAAGTTGACAGATAAGCTGCAAAATGTTATAATACTAACAGGTAAAGATATTAAAACGTTGAAAAAACTAATCGAGTACAAATAATTATGGAAAATAAAAACCTAACAGATGCACTGATTCAGCTGCATGGCATTGCACGTTTAATCGAAGGCGAGATTGGAACTGGAGCACTCAGCGAAGATATTCGTAAGTGTGCAGATAGACTTAGTGCATTGCTAAAACCGTATGTACAAGAAAAGGAAGCAGCATGAAAGAGCTATGGGTTGAAAAGTATCGACCAAAAACTACAAGCGACTATGTATGGATTGACAATGATCAAAAGCACATGGTTGCAACTTGGATTAAAGACAAGTATATTCCGCATTTGTTGTTGGCAGGTAAAGCAGGCGCTGGTAAGACTACACTGGCCAAAGTGCTTGTAAATGAACTTGGAGTTGATCCAAGCGAGTTTATGCATATCAACGCAAGTAGAGATAATGGAGTTGATTTCTTGCGTACTAAAATTAATAATTTCTGTAGCACTATGTCCAATGGACCGTTTAAGGTTGTGCTATTAGATGAAGCTGACTACATTACCCCTCCAGCACAAGGTATTTTGCGCGGTATGTTAGAGCAGTATCACGAAGGTGTACGATTTGTATTAACTTGTAACTATCCACAAAAGATTATTCCAGCATTACACAGTCGTTTACAAACTATCAGTTTCAAGACACTTGATCAAGAGCAATTTGCTGCCCGGTTAGCTTGGATTTTGTACACTGAAAATGTTGACTTTGATAAAGACACGTTAGACACGTATGTCAAGGCATGCTATCCAGATCTGCGTAAAGCAATCAATACTGCACAAATGCGCAGTACCTCAGGTAAATTAGAAGCACCAAAGGAAGAAGAAGGCGAAAGCGATTACAAATTGGCAATGGTTGATTTGTTTAGGCAAGGCCGTATTCGCGAAGCTCGCAATCTAATTATTAAGCAAATTAATTTAGACGAATACGAAGACATGTATCGCTTCATGTATCGCAATCTTGATTTATGGGGCAATGACGTAGATAAGCAAGATAGTGCGTTGTTGCTGATTCGTAAGGGACTGGTTAATCATAGTATGGCTGCTGATGCAGAGATTAACTTGTCAGCTACATTTGTTGAACTGGAGCGTTTATATCGTGGATAAGATCATTCTAACTGATTGTGATGGTGTCTTACTTGATTGGGAAACTGCATTCAGAGTATATGCAGAGCGGCAAGGTTATGTGTTTGACAAAAGTCATGCATCATCATACAGCATTGGCGATCAGTATAGGCTAACACACGAACAAAGTTTAGATTTAATTTCACGGTTTAACCATAGTAGCGACTTTGAATCGCTGCCTCCTTGGCGTGATGCACAAGAAGTAGTTAAACAACTTGTAAGTGAAGGATGGCAGCTTGTTGTAATTACCACGGCCGGAACACATCCATGGACATATGGTTTGCGTATGACTAATCTTGAGAATGTATTTGGCAAAGATGCGATCCGTTCGTTACATGTATTGCCTTTGCATGGCGATAAGGGTGTAGAACTTATCAAGTACAAAGATACTGGATTGTATTGGATTGAAGACAAGTTAAGCAATGCCGAGTTGGGTCCATGGTTTGGACTTAAATCAATATTAATGACTGCTGAATATAATAAGAATTACACGGGCCCTATTCCACGAGTAAATAACTGGAAAGACATTTATAGGATTATCAATTCATGACATTCAGAGACCCGGCACTACTTAGAACATTCCCCAAAGAACTCGAGCCTTATAAGAGTTTAATTTTCTGCCCGCTAGATTTGCCACCACCACCAGAGTTTGACGAGAGCAGATTATTTGCATATATTGCAATGCGAGATGAGCGTGATAGAGGTACACTTGCTGGATCAGTTTCAGGTGCAACAGGTCCCATATCATTACAAAGCCCATGGCTACGTTATACTGCATCGTGGTCAAAGGAAAAGAATACTTACCCGTGGAGATTGTTACACTTGATGCGAAGTGATTTTGCAGAAGATGGCTGGGAATTTTATGATGAGTTTAAGCAGTGGTGTCCCGACCTTGCAGCTTACTTTGAGAGTTTGCCAGTTAGTGAATTTTACACAATGTCGTTGCTTAATCAAAAGGCAGGTACCGATGTTGGTATTCACACCGATCCGGATGTTTGGTTTGGTCTCCGCTTCTATGCTGTTAATCGCAGCGATGCTAAAATCTTTTTTCAAAAGGCAAAGCATCCTCAAGATAAACGCTTATTAAATATAATCCACGATGACGAAGGGAAAATCAAGCAGTTACCGTGGAGCGACCTGGTAGAGGATGAGAGGATTTACGCAAAGTATCCGCAGCCTTGTTTCCCGTTCCACTTAACTACTACTCATGCAGCACATGGAGTCGAAGCAGTACCAGAAGGGGTCGAAGATGCAAGAGTCACTGGATTTGTTATTTGCAAAGTGGACCCGGTTAAGTATGCCGAACTACTTGCCCGCAGTGTAGAAAAATACAAAGACTACGCAATTTGGTGGTAATGATAAAAGGAGCCTGGGCTCCTTTTATCTTAGGTGCTAAGGTTATTAGCGATTATTCGTCATCACCATATATGCGAAGTACTTCGGATACAGCAGGATGACGTTCGACGTGTTGACGTTCGAACTTTACTAATGCCATTCTTGAACTTGGGTCGGAAGTTAATCTGTCGATAAAGTCCGCTAAACCATTTTGTTCAAATCCGCGATCATGTTGATTCAAGTCGCCGGTAATGACCATCTTAGATCCTTCGCCAATACGAGTCAATAACATTTTCATTTGGCTAACAGTTGAGTTTTGCAACTCGTCACCAATGATAATACTATTCTTAAAAGTGCGTCCACGCATGTATGCAAGTGGTGCAATTTCAATTGTGCCTTCGATTAGCATGCCTTCAATTTGTTTGACATTCCAATAGTCACGTAGCACATCCATAATAGGACGAGTCCAAGGTGCCATTTTCTGTTCAAGTGTTCCTGGTAAGAAACCATGCTGCTCGTCAACGCTGACTGCTGGTCGTGTCACGACAATGCGATCTACTTCTCCAGACTTTAGCTGTTTAACGGCCCATAATGTAGCGATGAGTGTCTTGCCTGTGCCTGCTGGCCCTAATGCAAATACCATGTCCTTTTTGTGATTTTCGAGATGCGCAAGGTAATCCTCTTGTCGTAAATTACGTGGCGTAATTTCAACTCGTTTATATTTGGAGGGTTTAGCTTCTTCTTTTTCTCTAAAGTTATTTAGATCAATAACGGCATTGCCGTCAAATCTACGGTCGCCGTTGCGGTCACTGTTACGATCACTCGCTGGAGTGCGTTTTTGCTGTTTTCTCATCTTGCTCCTTTACAATAACTGGATTGTTGGGCTGATAGCATAAATGTTAGATTTGTTATGTTCAACCCAACCAAGTTAGGTTGATTCATCGCTGAACCAAAAGTATTTAACCTCGGGGTGCAAACTGGGCAAGGTTATAGCAATAATATGCTAAATATCTTACTATGCCAACACAAGACACCATTTATAAGAATCTGGATAATATCCACCGAAGCCCTAACGTAATCGACACATTGTCTGAGATTGACCGCGTTCTAGATCGCATGGACATCTATGCTTACGAAAACTGGATCAAAGGCGAAATCGTTGACGGCCCGTTTGTTGAGCGTCATTGGGTAGAGCTAACACTTATGTACCCGTTAAAAATGATGCCAAATCCAGATGCTGCGATGCGACTAATTAATAACGGTTGCAAAGTACAATTTGGTAAAGATGTACTAACTGTATATAAAAAAGTAAAAGGTCCAGAAGACTTAGAAGAAGATACAGATGGTAGTCGTAGACCAAAGTTAGTTAAAAAACAAGTATGGTTAGTAAATTTACGCATTCCAATTGCATTATTAGATGTAAGTGAAGATATCATTGATACTGATGACATTGATTACGATAGCGTAGAAAATGCCTATGATGAAGAACTTGACGGCGAGCAAGGCTTACAAGATGAAACAAATACCCCAACTCAAGAACAACCAAATGACAATCAAACAGAAGAAGTACCTACTTAAAGAAAGCCTCAGAGCCGGCGACTTACGCGACACTATTGCTGCGTTGGTTGAGATCGACCGCTATAAACCAAAACTTGGTACAGAGTCAGACACTGTTGTACTTTGTTTTAAAGCAGATACAATCGAAGCTGCTACTGATCTCGGAGCCTTCTTAGAATGGTCCGCTGCTGGAATCGAAGATGTTGAAGTCAGTGATGCCGGGGACAAAGAAGGAAAGTTTCACGTTTATTGTGAGATCCAACGTTTACCGGGTATTAATCAAAAGATCCTTAACATTGTTAAAGATGCCGAACATACAACTGGCCCACAAGATTGGAAGTTTGTGGCAATGGATGGCCGTCGTGCAGACTTGACATTAGGCGAATTAAATGCTACAATTATACAAGATCCAAAACTATATGACTTACCACCAGAAAGTCGAGAGTTTTATCTACGTATGAAAAATTTAAGTAATTACTAACCATAAAGTTATTATAGTGGCAAAAGAGACCGGTTTCGTTATTAAGGGAAGTGTAGTTGAAACTCTTCCAAATGCAATCTTTAAAGTTCAACTGGAAAGTGGACCTATTATACTAGGACACTTGTCGGGTAAGATGCGCACCAATAGAATTACCATAATTCTAGGCGATGCAGTAGACATTGAGATGAGTCCGTATGATCTTACCAAAGGTCGTATTGTATACCGACATAAGTCATAACTAATAGATATATGTGGATACTAAACTGGTTACCTGATTTTGTATTTCACCTGATTCTAATTGCAGGTGTCTTTGCTCTATTGGCCAGTTGGGTGCTGAAGTTTATTCCTTTCATTACAACGTATCGTTTACCAATACAAGTTGCAGGCATATTACTAACAGTGCTTGGTGTATGGTATGAAGGTGGTATTGCAAAGGACAATGAGTGGAAAGTTCGCGTTGCAGAACTCGAAGTTAAAGTTGCACAAGCAGAAGCAAAATCTGCAACTGAAAATGTTAAAATTGTCACTAAAGTTGTTAAGCAATTAGAACTTGTTCGTACACGCGGCAACGATGTTATTCAATATGTCGATCGTGAAATTGTAAAATACGACAACGTTTGCCCAATTCCAAAAGAAGTTGTCAAAGCACATAACATGGCTGCTGAACGAGTAGGAGAAGCAAAATGAAATATATAATCGTTGCACTTGCTATTTTATTGTCTGGTTGTAGCACTGTTGTACCAATTGCGGCAAAGTTTCCAGAGGCACCATCAATTATTATGGAACGTTGCCCTGATCTTAAAAAGATAGAAACCGATACAACTGTTATGAGTATACTAACCAAAACTGTAACTGAAAACTATACTACGTATTACGAATGTGCAGTTAAAGTAGATGCGTTCCGAAAATGGTACGAAACACAAAAAGCCATCTTTGAGAACCTCAACTAATCATCCTTATCAATCAACAATTTTAATCGGTACTAGCAGTACCTTGGACAAGTTATGAACTACCATAAAGTTCTTGGTTTAGATACATCTGCTACAGTAGATGAAGTCAAACAAGCATACCGCAAATTAGCAATGAAACATCACCCCGATCGTGGCGGCGATGAAAACGAATTTAAAAAAATCAAAGAAGCATACGAAAAATTGACAGCACCAGGTGGTGGACCAGATACAGGTGATTTTGATGACTTACATGAATTTTTTAAACAGGGTCAACGTGCTGGCCGACACAATTGGTCATTTAGTAACGGATGGGATTCGGAGCCCGAGCAGGTAAAAAATCCTGATGTTAATATTGCAATACCATGTTCGCTTGAAGAAGCGCATACTGGCTTTACTAAGCAAGTTGAATTTACTTTGCCAGATGCCAATGTAAAAAATATGACTGTGACCTTCCCCGCAGGATGCACAGGTGATATTAAAATAAAATATGCAGGTGAAGGTGGAAGACTAATAACCTCTAGGCCACCAGGTGACTTATATGTTAAATTAAACATTGCATCCCATCCAATTTGGCGTATCCAGGGCCAGGATCTGTTTGCAACACTTCAAATAAATGTATGGCAAGCCATGTTTGGTGCAACTGTAAAGTTAACTGACATAAGCGGAACTGAAATAGAAATAACAATTCCAGCAGGCACACAATCAAGATCGCAACTTAGACTCAAAGGTAAAGGATTCAATGTTAGAGGTTCAATAGCTCGGTATAACGCATTTTTAGAAATTGTAGTGATCATCCCGGCGTTAACCGAAGATGATCTTATTAAGACAATCGTTGACTTAAAAGAGAAATTATAGTATAATAATCATATGTTAGAAATTATCCCTGAAACCCACCCTATCCTATCAATTGAAATTCCGCCTGTTGATCCTGAAACCAATGTAGAACATCTAAGCAAAGAGATGTTTATGATTATGTGGCTCAATGGAGGCATTGGCCTAGCTGCCCCTCAAGTTGGAATGGCTGTACGTATGTTTGTTATGGGTCCACAAGAAGGCCCAAACTACGTATGCATCAATCCTGAAATTGTTGCAACAAGTGAGGATCAAACTATCGCCTTAGAAGGGTGTTTATCGTACCCTGCCTTGTGGTTAAATATCAAGAGGCCAAGTTGGGTGCAAGCAAGATACACTACACTCGACGGGCAAGTGGTAGAGAAGAAGTTTGAAGGATTGTTGGCAAGATGCTACATTCATGAGTTAGAACATCTTAATGGTGTATTATTTACAAAGCGTAGTTCTGCATTGGGACTACGACTTGCAAGAGCACGTCAGCAAAAGAAATTGCGTAAAATTAAAGGTTAATATGAGTCAAGAAGAAAACAACGGTAAGATTAATGAAGTGATTGCTCGTGCTTTTCAAGAGGCACTCAATCGTGAACATGAATATGTTACACTAGAGCACATCTTGCGTGTCATGCTCGATGAAGATGAGATTAAAGAAGTACTTGCTGAACTTCAGGTTGATGTATCAACCTTGCGCGATGAAATTGACAACTGGCTGCGGGCGCAAGAAGACATGCGAGTTGAAGGTGTTACCAAACCGCGCAAGACTGCAACACTTGAACGATGTTTCAATCGTGCATATACTCAAGCAATCTTTACTGGCCGTGGCCATATGGAGCCGCTTGATTTGCTTATTAGTATTGCAGCAGAAAAGAATAGCTATGCAAACTACTTCCTGGCAAAAAATGGCATTACAAAAGATGCAATTATCGCTTACGTATCAAAGTTAAAAGACGGTAAGAGCAAAGAAAGTAAAGGTGCAAAGAAACGTGATAGCGAAAAGATTCTTTCTAAGTACACTACTAACTTGAACAAAGAAGCAGAGAAGCAACAGATTGATCCGCTAATTGGGCGCGAAAAAGAAGTGTTCCGTCTAGCACAGACACTAACACGTAAAAAGAAGAATAACGTAATTATGGTAGGCGAGCCTGGCGTAGGTAAGACTGCTATTGTTGAAGGACTTGCTGTTGCTATTGTGCGTAATGAAGTGCCCGAAGTTCTTAAAGGTAAAACAATTTATAGTTTGGAGATTGGTAAGCTACTTGCTGGTACCAAGTACCGCGGTGACTTTGAAGAACGTATGCAGAATGTGCTTGATGCACTTGAAGAACGTGATGACATTATTTTGTTCATCGACGAGATTCATATGATTATGGGTGCTGGTAGCAGCGGCCAAGGTAGTATGGACGTTGCTAACTTGCTTAAACCAGCACTGGAAAAAGGCAAGCTACGTTGCGTTGGTAGTACAACATACGAAGAGTTTCGTTCACACTTTGAGAAAGATCGTGCATTGCTGCGCCGCTTTACAAAAGTTGACGTTAACGAACCAAGCGTAGAAGAAGCACGATTGATGCTTCGACGAGTTGCTCCATTATATGCAAAGTTCCATGACTTAACTATTAATGATGAAGCAGTTGATCTTGCAATTGATTTGTCTATGAAGTACATGCTTGATCGTAAGTTGCCAGACAAAGCTATTGATATCATTGATGCGTCAATGGCACGTATGCGAGTATCAAATGCCGTTAAAGGCGCTGAAGTTACCAAAGATAATATCCGTCAAGAGATCAGCGACTTGACTCGTGTTCCAATTGAACAACTTGGTGAACAAAAAGGTGTTGCAGTTACTGAACTTGAAAGCCGTATGCGTACAAACGTATTTGGTCAAGATGATGCAATTGAACGCTTGATGAACATGGTGTACATTGCCAAGTCTGGATTGAAAGAAGTAAATCGTCCAATGGCTAACTTCTTGTTTGTTGGTCCAACTGGTACTGGTAAAACAGAACTTGCAAATCAACTTGCTGAAGGCTTGGGCATGGAAGTTGTGCGCTTTGATATGAGTGAATACAAAGAGTCGCATAAGATTGCTTCATTGATTGGTAGCCCTCCTGGTTACGTGGGTTACGGTGAAGGCAAAGCTGGTTCCGGTAAGTTGATCAATGAACTTGAGCGTGTTCCTAATTGTGTATTGCTGTTTGACGAGATTGAAAAAGCTCACCCCGATGTTATCCAAGTATTACTTGGCTTAATGGATAATGGTATTGTTACTGGTTCTGATAACAAACAAGCCAGTGCTCGCAATGCCTTTGTTATCTTAACAAGTAACTTGGGTGCAGTTGATAGCGAGAAACAAGTAATTGGATTTGGATCTGGCTTAAATGAATCTGCAAGTGACGATGCTGTTAAACGCTTCTTCTCCCCAGAGTTCCGCAATCGTTTAGATGCAACAGTTAAATTCAATCGTTTGCCAAAAGATGTTATTCGACGAGTTGCTGATAAGTTTATGAATCAAATTCGTGAACAGTTGATTGCACAAAATCAATCTATTACAATTGATGATTCTGCACTTGACTATCTGGCTGCTAACGGTTACAGTGAAACAATGGGCGCTCGACCAATGAAGCGATTGATTAACGAAGAGATTCGATTGCCAGTTGCTAAACGCATTATCAAGGACGGGATGCATACTCACCACGTTAGTAGTGATGGTGAGAAACTTGTAATCTCATAATGAAAGAGCATTTAACTCAGCGGCTGTTTTGGAAGAAATGGCCGTTTAAAGCAATTATACAAATTCAGACTAATCGTGGCTCATATGATTGGAGACTTACTAAGCTGCAAGCCCAGGCGAGGCGGTCTGAGTTTGTAGTTTTAAAGGAGTGGACTGCTTCGCATTTTCCCAATTCGGGAACTCGATGTGAAACAAATTTCAGTGTATTTTTACACACTGAAGAAGAACTAAACGAACTGCTTGACTACTACGGACACAAGGTAATTGATGTTTGGAAGCCTGAATCACAATCTACAATGGATACATTATTAGAGCATACTTTTGATGTTGTCCGTGCTAAGCCATGGTACGGACAATATCCCATTCGTGCCCGTATTCCGTTTACCACTGAGTTTAGAACCGAAGGCTTTAAAACTTTACAAACATCACTCGAGTCTATTGCTAAAGATGCGTGGCACTGCAATGGAATGTTAAAAGATATGATGATCCGAGTGAATCCTCCGCGGCTTTATAGCTGGGGGCAACCGTTGCATTTATATCTAAGTTCCAATGATGATGCTGCAATGCTGCGATTATTGTGCGGCCACCTTATTGAACGATTCGAGAGAATTAGAGCACCATAATAGACTATCCATCCTAAACAACGCCTCCAGCTAAATATAGTTGGAGGCTTTTTAATGGCAAAAATACACGAAGAACTGATCATAATCAAGATTAGTAAACTATATAAAGACGGATTGAGTGGTGGTACACTCATCAATGAAGACACTACATCCAGCTTAGAAGCAGTTGTACAACAGTTAGTTGGCGACGATGTTGTTGTAGAAATCATCAAGGAATAATACTATGAGTATGCGTAGTCAAAATATGTTAATCGCCAATGGTGAGTTAGATCAAGTTGGTCTAGCTGCTCGCGGCGATGGCTACTATGGATATGCAGGCGGCTTGCATACTATAGGGTTTTATTTAAAGAATTTTATCGGACGTATCTACGTAGATGCATCCTTAAGCGACAATCCCGGGGACAATGATTGGTTTCCGATCGCCCTAGGCGACTTAGAATTTGCCGACTTTGATTCAGCAATGACCGGAATTGAAACATTTAACATTGTAGGAAACTTTGTTTATCTGCGAGCAAAGATCAAGCGAAGTCACTTAAATCAACCAGTTAGTGCATTAGGTACTTGTGAAAAGGTTGTACTAAGTCTTTAAGACAAAGGAAATAATATGGGAATTAGAGCAAGCTCAGGTGGTCAGTTAGGTTTCGGAGGTACTTCTGGCGGCACCAGTACAGGCCTAACTATCGAACAAGTGCAAGATATTCTGTCAGAAGCAATTACTACAACTGATACAGTACAAGGCATTACACTAACATCAACATATGATGATATAACTGGTAAACTTAGAATAAGTTTAGGTACTCCAATAGATGCACCAATTGCAGGGATTGTCCCTGCAAGTATCGAAGTTGCAAAAACTGGTGTCACAATTGGTGCTGCAAAGGGATTTAACTTTGCTGGGCCAGGAGTTGGTGTCATTAGTATTGTTGATGATGTTGCAACGATTAACATTACTGGCGGTGGCGGTGGTGGTGCTGGCATTGGTATTGCTAATGTTGTCATTGATAGCAACGGACATTTAAAAGTATCATTGGATGATGGTAACATCATTGATGCTGGTGTTGCTCGTGGCACACAGGGTATCAAAGGTGATACTGGTTTACAAGGGCCGCAGGGTTTAGTTGGCCCTCAGGGCGTACCTGGTATCAAGGGTGATACTGGTTTACAAGGCGTACCTGGTATCAAAGGTGATACTGGTTTACAAGGTGCCCAGGGAAATACAGGGCGCGGTGTAGCTGCTACTGTAATTGACAGTGATGGCAATTTACAAATTTCATTAACTGATGGCAGTATTGTTACTGCTGGTCATGTTGTTGGTCCACAAGGTATACAGGGCGCCCAGGGTGTTCCTGGCATTGCTGGTTTAAAAGGCGACACTGGTCTACAAGGATTGCCAGGTGCTGCAGGTAGTCCAGGAGTGCAGGGTGTGCCAGGTGCCGATGGTGCGCAGGGTAGTACAGGTGCAACTGGCGCAAGTGTTAGTGCAGGGGCAGTAGTAAATGGTCATTTGATTATTACTAAGACCGATGGCGCAACAATCGACGCTGGTAGCGTAGTTGGGCCGCAGGGTGTTCAGGGTGTACAAGGTGTCAAGGGCGACACTGGCACGCAAGGTGCAGCAGGTGTTAGCTATACTCTTAATAATAAAAGCGGCCAAGTGCAAGTATTTGGGTTATCAACTACTACACAGCCCGGCTACGATTTAGAAGTTGATCTTGCTAACAAAGCAAACAAACTTACAACATCACGTAATATTGCATTGTCTGGTAAAGTAACTGGTCTAACTACATTTGACGGTAGTGGTAACGTTACTATGCTTACATCATTAAATGGTGTAACTACCAATGATGTTGCTGAAGGTACAAACCAATATTTTACAAATGCAAGAGCACGGGCTGCATTAAGCGCAAGTACTGGCCTAAGTTATAATAGTGCAACTGGCGTAATGTCATTGAACGCTAATAGCGATCAGCTTAACGAAGGTACAAACAATTTATACTTTACCAATAATAGATTTGATAACAGATTAGGACAAAGTACGTTATCACAGTTTTCAGACGTTGCTAACGTTACGCCTACTACTGGCCAAGCATTGGTATGGAATGGTAATACTTGGACTCCTGGTACTGTTGCCAGCGGCGCTGGTACAACTGCTGGATCAAGTTCTGGTTTATTTAAAGCAACTGTTCAAGTTGAATATGATGCAAGCGGTAACCTAAGCAATGTGAGTATTTTAAACGGTGGCATTAGTGCAGTTATTACAACTGCAACTTCTACATCGGCTACAGTAACTTTTACATTCACTGGCAGTACTTGTTCCCCAATGGGTATTCAAGTGTATGGATATCAACGCACAAACAATGTATATGTAACTCGTGCATTAGCAAGTGATTTTCCAACAAGAACTGTAGCAGCAGGTGGAGTATCAGGTGCGCCAACTACGTTCAGTGCGTTTGATGCGACTGCTAACACAATGACTCTTGGATTGACCAAGGCTGTTACAGGTGCAAGTGCTGGCATTGGCCAGACTACCCATTGTGTATTGCAATTCTTACTAAGTTCAATCTAAGGAATAACATGACAATTAATGCATGGAAAACAAACTTCATTGGATTAAACAAACCAGCAAAAGTGCTTTCAGGCAGTGCTGACTCGTTTGTTAGTTTAGACTTGTGGCCATATGCAAATGGTATTGATGATCCATATTGGAGCGGTGGCACAAATCCACAATTTTATCGTTGGCAAGTCAAGTTCACTGTCAATGAACGTCAACACGGATCACACTTGACTCGTACCCCGTTTAGATTTAATGCACAAGATATTGAAGTTGGTGACTTTGTTGCTGGCGCACAAGATGGCAAAGTTTGTCAGATCATGAGTATCATATCTAAAACTGACAGCGAAATTGTTGCTATTGTAGAAGATAGATTGCGATATAATACATTTCGTGATACAGCAGGTTTTGGGCTGTTCTCAACTCCGGGCACTGTTATATTTTTTCAAATCAATGAACTCGGCTATCCAATGTTGGATCCAGTTCCTGGTGAAGCAGCAGCTGATTTTGCAAGTAATGTAATGAGTCGCTTTCAATATTTGAATCCATTAATTAACTATCTATTAGAAAAGACAGATAACGGATTTGAACAAGGTGACGCTATCTGTATCGAAGCTGAACAATTTGTATTAAGTAATTCAGACAACGTAAGTAAGTTCATTGGAACTGTAGTACATCCGGGGCCAGGGCCTCATCAATTCATCCTGCGGCCCGCAAACGGAGTCATTGACTTTGTTGCAAACTTGCCTGGCGCAGTAGGTGATTACATTTATCCAAGCATAGATGGTACTGGTGATCTGACAACAAGTGATGTTAGTCGTCGACCAATTTACATGAAAGTTGCAAAAGCATTAACCAGTGCAACCACAGGTGTTGGGGTTAACCCACACGGAGTAGCTGGGGATATTATCGAATTCAATCGAATCCAAATGCCTCTTTTTGGTAACGGTGAAACATATAACTTAGATGATGCAGTTGCTATTATCAATGCTGCAATTGGCCAACATTTTATTACAGCAACCAAAGTTGGTGCTGCAACAATTGCAGTGTCAGATACTGCTACTGTAGGCAGTGCATACGGAATTGTAGCAGGTTATAGTCCGTTTAGCGCAACTATTAATGGGCAACTTGTTACTTTTACTACAACCACGAGCGGTAGTGCTGCATATGGTGACTCTGCTGTAGCAGATGTCAATGATATGGCGTTTGATATTAATTTAGCAAACATAACTGACATTGTTGCCAGTGTGAGTGATGGCAGCAATTTGAGATTGACAAACACTGCTGGTCAGAATATTGAAATTATTAACGTAGCAGTAGATGCAAACGGAAATAACTTTGCGGGTCCAGCATCTGTATCATCACTGCCGTTGGCAACTATTGCAAACGGGACTACCCATGCACTAAGGTTAGAACGTCTTGATGGCGGTCCAATTACAATCAGGGATATCCAAGGATCGTTCTTGTCCGATGCAGGGGTAATGAGCGGTCAGAATGGCCGATATGCATTAGCACTAAACATTGAGCAAGGTTTGAGAGCAAGCGCAACCACAGTAGTAGGAACTATGGGCGCACGTGAAGCACTACATGCATTAATTGGTGACCAGTGTCACGTTTTAAATGATGGCAACAATGAATGGGCGTTGTTTGTGTACGATGGATCAAATTGGGTAAAAGTTAGCGGTCAACGTAGTGTTGTAGTCGATGCACGTACAATTAAAGAAGTAATTGATTTGCCAGGAACTACTACTATAATTGGCACAGTAAGCGAAGAACGCAGAATCTTAAATATTAGTGTTGCAGTGTTGCAAACATTAGTTAATGCTCCGGCAGTTACAGTAAGCATAGGCAATAACATTGTATGGGACTTTACAAAACACGGTGCAAGTGAAATTGGTTCGTACAGTGTTGACAGCAACTTAGTAACTGATACTCGCAATGATGTTGTTGTTAACATTCCGGCAAATGCTGCAAGCGGCCAATTGCAAATCGAGGTTACATACGTATAATGAAAACATTTAATAACACATCTGGAACTACCTCAAGTGACTTTGCATTGGGGCAAGGGACTGGTAGCGAAGTAAGACAAATTGTATTAAATGCGACAGGCACTGGCCAGGCATTTGATCGCGAAGGTCACGAAATTATAATTAGTTCCGTAGAATTTTATGATATCAAAATGCTTGCACGAAATGCAAGTGGTGGTATTGTTTCCAAACAACTTCGTGGCACGATACACGGAGTTGTAGTAACACGAATCGAAGACGTGTTCCAAGAAGATTTTGCTGCTGATGTTACATTAACATCAACTGGCACAATATTAAGCGTACATTGTATAGGTACAGCAAACTTCACAATCTACACAACATTGACAAGGGTAGCATAATGGCAAATATTAGTATATCAGAGCTGTTTCCAACAGTAAACTTTGGACCAACAGACGAGTTTGTTATTGTCCAAGACAATAGAACTGTTCGCATTAATGGCATAGATGTTATACATGGCATCTCAACCATGACTAATTTAGCAACCAAATCATATGTTGATGCTATTGTAAACGGGGCGCCAGGCACGTTAGATACACTTGCAGAAATTGCTGCCGCACTAAATGATGATGCTAATTTTGCAGGCACAATTACTACACTTATTAATTCAAAACTTGCAGCAGATGATTTTGAACCACGTTTCTGGCAGTTGATTAATTCTTCAGTTAAGACTGCAAACATTCCCGAACTGAATAATTTATACTTTACTACCCAACGTGTATTAGACGTTGTCCGACCATTGATCCCAACATCATTTGTAACATCTTACAATGACTTGACAAATAAGCCTAGTATTCCAACTGATATAAATCAACTTAGTGATGCAAGCGGTCTACTTGGCCAAGGCAGTGGCGGAAGTTATCCAACTGCTCCAACATTTACTACTGTAACAACAACTAACTTAAATGTTAAAAATGTTGCATTTACTGGCACCGGCGCTGTTACAATCAGTAGCGGAAATGATCTAAACTTTGTTGCAGCCGGCAATATTACATTCAATGGAGCGACTGCTATTACTAAATTGCAACTAAAGGCAGTTGTTGCGGCATCAACTGATTTCGCAGATTTTAAAGCTCGTATTGCAGCAATTTAAGGAATAACAAATGGAATATATTGTAACAGTTGCGGACCCACAAGTGTGGGACACGCTATGGGATGAATTGACATCAAACGGATTAGGCGATAACTTTATTCCCGATCATGCAGTCACAGTGATTAATGAACGTCCGTTCAATGACTTTTCTGCACACTTTGACTTAACCAATGAAGAAGCACAAAATCTAAGATTAGACCCACGTATACAATCAGTTGAGTTACAAGCAGATCAACAACCTGGTATTATTAAACGTTTCAATGGACAACGGTTAGGAAATTATGATCGTAACCCATATTCAACTACATCAACTATGAAGAACTGGGGCTTGCTACGTTGTAGTAACCAAGCCGATCCATTTGGAACTGCATCAACTCTACAGACTAATTTTAACTACAACTTAGATGGCAGTGGAGTCGATATTATTTTAATTGATACTGGAGTTGAAGCAGGCCATCCCGAGTTTGCAGTCAATGCAGACGGTACTGGCGCAAGTCGTGTAGTAGACTTTGATTGGTATAGTCTCGGTGTTCCAGGTGTTCCATCTGGACCAACTATCGGCGGATACATTGGAGATTCAGATGGGCATGGTAGCAACTGCGCAAGCATTGCAGCCGGTAATACATGCGGTTGGGCGCCTGGCGCTGCAATTTATAGTATTCGTATTTTTGGTGGCACCAGCATTAAAACAGGTGCGACTCTTGGTGTAATTAACTCTGATTTTGCATTTGACTTAGTTCGTGCATTCCATTTGAAGAAGATTGCCGAAGGTAATACACGACCAACAGTCTGTTCAAATAGCTGGGGCTACTATGCGTACTATAGCGGTATGCAAACTACAAATTTTCGCGGTACCGTATATACAACATCAAGTCGAAATGCCAACTATGGCCAAGTTGCATCAATACACGGAGCTCGTACTATCTATGTTGACACTGCTGTAGAGAATTGTGCAAATGCTGGAGTTATCTTAATTGGTGCAGCGGGCAACTACTCGCATAAGATTGACGTACCAGGTGGAATAGATTACAATAATTATTGGTCAAATGGTTGGGGCAATACATATTACCATAGAGGTTCAAGTCCAACTGCTACCCCAAGTATGATTAATGTAGGTGCAACAGATTCTGTATTATCAAATCCTGCTGTTGAGCGTAAAGCATACTTTAGCGAAACTGGCCCTCGAGTTGATGTGTATGCTCCAGGTACTATGATTATGGGTGCTTACGCAAATAAATCATATCAAACTTATGCAGTTGCAGATCTTCGTAAATCTGGCTACTATCTTAATAAGATTTCTGGGACAAGCCAGGCTACTCCTCAAGTGGCAGGCTATGTTGCATGCCTGTTACAACTGCGACCAACTTCTAATGTAGGTGATATTAAAAACTTTATTTCAACGCACAGCAATAAAAATAAGTTAGCAGAAGGAGTAGAATCATGGACCAATCAATATACACTGCACGGTGGCGCAAACAGCTATTTGTATACTCCATTTACTAATCCAAGTCGCGGCAGTATTACCAGTTAACCGTTAATTTGATAAGTATTGGTATGACACCATATCAAAGACGATACGGCACTTTAGTGCCAAACCCTATTACTCCACCAAATGATGTTGTAACTACGTTACTACGCAGGGTATCTAATAGAAAGTTTAACGGTAAGCCGTTGGCACCAGGGTTGCTGGAACTTCTTATCGCTGCTGCTCAAAGTGCTCCTACCAGCGGGATGCTTCAAACTTGGAGTGTCATTGCACTAACTACCCCTGAAGAAAAAGCAAAGTTATTTAACGGGCCCGGACATATGAATGTTATCGGTGGCGTAGATAGCCAAAATACTATTGCAATTAATACATCGGCTGTTGTATTAATTTGGCTCGCTGATTTGTCAAGGTTGGAACTTATTTTAAAAACTGTGGATACAGATGACTTAATAAAAGCCCAAGTTACAAAAGCAGAATACCATCTAAAGGCTATCATTGATGCAACTATTGCGGCCCAAACATTCTTTATGGCTGCAGAGTCCATGGGTATCACAGGTACATACTGTGGGGCAATAAGACAATTGCCAATTTCAGCCCTTGAGACTGAGTTTAACTTGCCTAAGCATACTTTCCCAATTTTTGGTACGATTCATGGATACAATGATGATGCTGTGCTTGCTCATGTTAGGCCCAGAATGCCAAGTAATTTGGTTTTGCACCACGGTTCGTATACAAAAATGCAAGATACAAACGAACTAAAGGACTATAATATAGCACACAGGCGGAACGGCAGTCCGCATTGTTCAAATTTTGAAGATCGAGTAATTGAAAGATTGGCGCCAAGTCTTAGTAAAGAAGCAGTTGGCGATGCATTACGATATATGGGATTTGACTTTAAATAAGGAATTATATGGAAATACTTGAACCAAAACACTTTCTAAGAATTTGTGTATCACGTGAGCTCACTGATGTAGAATTTGAGGACATGACAGATATTGTTGATGATGAAATTGGTGACATTGTTGCAAGCGACGATGTCATCGAACACGATAATGCAGCAGGTATGATTTGCTATATGTTCCAACTTACCACTGATATCGAACATAGTGAGCAAGGCGCAATGTCCGGAGATATTGTTAGCTATGAAATAGATCGAATGCTACCACGTGGACTCGAATGGGAAATGGAAGCCAGCACCGACGACATTACATTGAATATTGCAGATGATGCAACTCAAGAACAAGTAGAAGAAGCAGCTATCAACTACTTTCGTAATATCTTGAATGGCTGATGAAATATTCGCCGGGTTCATTACATCTACTAGGCTACACTAAACGCAGTCCCATCTGGGATGATTTTGTTACTAAAACCATGGCAACATGGTACAAATTCAGCCCTGATCATAGCGTAAGTCACTTCGCCTGGGTTAATAATTCCAACCATCGCAATAGCCAAGGCACTACACACGGTGGCGCATTAATGACATATATGGACTATTGTATGGCTGCTGCTGTTTGGGATTTGTCGGGTGGCAAAGCTGCATTTACTATAGAACTTAACAACCAATTTATTAGGCCAGCACGTATCACACGTTGGCTCTTTGCTGAAATTAGGCCCACTCGTATCACTGATGTAATTGAGCTCGAAGGTGTAGTCAGGGCCAATGATCCAACTGGTATGATTGTGATGAAAAGTTATGGTAAATTTACTTTGCCAAAAGAGTTAAAAATGCTTGACAATGACGAGTAAGTTTGCTATAATAGTCACATACGCTAACAACAGCAACTAAGGAACATATGAAAATCAATTTACGCAAGGCCAGTGTGGTCCAGCAAACAATCCAAGATGAGATCAAGCGTCTTGGTACAGAGAGCTACACTCTCAAAGTAAGTCTGTTTGAAACAGACATTGAAGCTCGCCTTAACGAGCAATTGGCAAAAGTGCGTGAGAACCATGCACACGCAGGTCGTTTGATGAGTGCAAACCGATTCCTGCGGGCTGTGGTAGCTCGAAAGAATGCCGAAGTTGGCATCACTGACTACTTGGCTGAAGAAGCTATGTTAGGTGCTGCAGAAACACGATTGAAGTCATTTAGCGAAGCTAGTGTTCGCCAAGCATTAGATAGCTTGGTTGCAGAAATTGAAAGCCGCCGTACTCCTGGTAGCGATCGCTCCAGCATTTACGGTCGTGAATACACCGTTGACGTAAACGTGGTTCCTGCAGAAGCAGTGGCCGAAGCTAAAAAAGAATTGGAAACAATCCGACGACGTCGACGCAAGATCAAGGACGAGATGGTATCCATCAATGTCCGTACAGAGTTTGAAGTACCTGAACAGGTAGCACTTGTGCTAACTGAGCTCGGGCTAGACTAAGACTGCCACACTTAGTCCAGGGTAGGGAATGAAAATATTTCATCGATTACTCGATGAAACTATTGGCTTAGTCTGAACAACTAAACTAAAATTGTCTTGCTTAGGCATTAAAAATTATATTGATGTTTGATGTAATGCCTAAGCAAAAGACCCATGTTTGACGTTTGCTGTTTGATATTTGCTATTTGACTATTTTCATTTCGTCCCTGCTTCGTGGCACTATATGAAGAAAATATGGAGATTATGGGCAAAGGCCCTAGGTGAAAAAGCAGGCAATACTGATCAAGAATCAGATCATATTGCTTGCTTTCGTACGATAATTGTGTTAACATACATTATTACAAACTGTTTTATTGTGGCTGGTGTTATCCGGCATTGGTAGGAGCCAATTATGAGTCGTGTAGGTTTTTGTTGCAAGTGGATCAATGATCCCTCAGAAGTAGCAGGCTTAAAGCCCTCGTCAGTAGATCGTGATCTAAATGGTCGCAGTACTACCATGCGTTGGTTGCGCGAACACAAGGTCGAAGCTGAACAACGTCAGTGGGACATTATGAATCATAATGCTCGTGCTGCCTTGCTCTTAGTAGAACGTGTGGCCAGTTTGCCTGCTAATCGTCGCATGGTACGATTAGGTTCAGAAATGCTACAAGGCTATACGCACGATGAATGGATTCCATTCTGGCAGCAGGCTGATGTGCAGGATCACTGTGCTCGAATCTTTGCTCCTGTAGGTGAAGCTGCTCGACGATTAGATGTGCGTCTTAGTTTCCACCCTGGACAATTCTGTGTGTTGGCTTCTGAGAATCCTGGCATTGTAGATCGCAGTATCTTAGAATTCGAGTATCACGCAGATCTGGCACGTTGGATGGGTTACGGTCGCACATTTCAGGACTTTAAAATTAATGTACATATTTCCGGTAAGCAGGGTCCAGCGGGTATCATTGCTGCACTACAACGACTTAGCCCAGAAGCCAGAAACTGCATCACCATTGAAAACGACGAAAACTGCTGGGGCATTGATAGCAGCCTTGAACTGGCCGAACATTGTGCCCTGGTACTTGACGTACACCATCACTGGATCCGTACTGGAGAGTACATTCAGCCCACCGACGATAGAGTTCTACGTGTGATTGATAGCTGGCGTGGTGTGCGGCCAGCTATGCACTACTCAGTCAGCAGAAAAGATGTGTTGGTTGGTCATGCCACAGATGTGTTGCCGGACATGGCTGCACTGTTGGCACAGGGCTACAAAAAGCAAAAGATGCGGGCACATTCGGACTTTTACTGGAATTCAGCAGTGAATGATTGGGCAGCTACTTTCAGCAATCAATTTGATATTCAGTGCGAAAGCAAAGGCAAGAACTTGGCCAGTGGTGAATTTGCAAAATTAGTGAATGGTCACTAATTCCCCCTAAAACTATTAAAACGGACTACATTGATGTTGCACCGCAGCATATATATGTTAGTACAAACCACTAATGGTTTATACTGAGATGGTGCTCATTAGAGGCCTCTTACAATTCGCTTTATTAAGGAAAACATCATGTTCGCAGAAATCACAAAAACTTTCGAATCAAATCAACAATTAGCCAAAGACTTGGCCACTAAGCTAACAGCAGCTTCAATTGAATTTACAAAAACACTAACAGACGTTAATACACGTTTCGCTGACACATTCAAAGCACAAGCCACAGAAGCTTACAAAAACTTAGAGTCATTTAAGTTTCCAGGCTTTGACGCTTACTCTGCAAAGACAAGTAAGAAGTAATATCATGTGGGTCAGAATTAAAAAATTCTTTGCCCGTATGTCTAACCAGTCTTCAATGGACTGGTGGGATGAACAATATCTAAACGCATCACAAAATGTTGCAGATTTAGAATATCGTCAAAGACAGCTCCTACAAGGTTTTGCAAGAACAAGGGGATATAAATGAGACTACTTTTATCTAAATTGTCTAAGTTTTTAACTGGCCTGCATCAAATACGTACAGCAACAAGCCTGGCAAGAATGGGCAAATATACTCAGTCCAAGGAAGTAATCTTAGCCAAGTAATTTGCTAATAAAGTAAAGCCCCGCAAGGGGCTTTCTTATGACTGCACTAAATAACATTGATGAAAATAAAAGATATACTCGAAGCAAGTGGATACATTCCTCGTAATGCCAAAGAAGCAAAGGATCCGCGCTGGAGTAGTAGCTTGACAGTTGACGTACACACAGATACAATGCGTAAGCAACTTGCTGCATTTTTTCCTACAACTGCACCCATTGATGGGCAAGTACAAATAGAAGAAACAAATACAATCATGACAGATAAGCAATTAAACGAAGGCCAAGGCAGCATAAATGTTGAAACACAATATGATATCAGCCGTATTCAAAAGTTGGCCGGATTGGCCAATAGCTCTACTGTTGCTGGTACACCAGTAGCAGAAGCAATTAACGACGATATTGACGGTGATAAAGCACGTGAAGTAGCAGCTGAACTAGAACAACAAGTTGAGCAGTTGACTCGAGTACTTGATGAAATTGAACAAACTATCAAATTTAACTTGCCAAGAGAATATGCAGGCATGAAGGATTACACAATTGCACATATCAAAGCTGCAATTGGTGGATATGGTTATGCAGAAAATCGCATGTCAAAGTCTTTTGCCAGCTTGATTGAATACTTGAATGAGTACGGCGACGAGGGTGAAGACACATTGTGAACAACTATCGCATAACTGCCGCATCATTTAATCCACCGGGTAATAATCCCGGCGTACCTGATGCGTATGTTGATCCAGCAACACTAAAACAGCACGGTGTGTTTACTACTGCTGAGCCAGCATGTACCGTTGCAGTACTCCCAGCATTGCCTAATTTGGGCAAGTATCAAAAAGATAACAACATTAAACCTGGCACAGAAGCGTGGTTCAAATTATGGGGACAAGGGATTGCAAGATGAGCGATACTACAGAAACAATCAAAGAAGAACCGTTACAAGAGCCAATTCCAAATCCAAATGTATATTTGGTGTATCCCGAAGATGATGGCTCAGATCGTCCTTGCAACCCATATAGCCAAGTTTAATTATAGCTTGGTATAAACAAAGTACAATCTATCATTGGCATCTTTCTTAAAGGTATCTAACGAGAGATTGTACTTTTCAGCAAACTCATTTACAACTTCAAAACTCCACGGGAATATATCTACATAAGGACCAGTCTTATGTGGGATTCCTGGATTAGCACGTAGATAAAACTTACCGCCTGGCTTCAATAAATCAACACAGTGACTAAAACGTGCTTCAATTTCGTCTTTGCTATTAAAGTTAATTGATCCCAGAGCCATAACTACATCGTGGCTAGCAAACTTAACTTTATACTCTAAAATATCAACTTCGTAGTCAGCACAATTGTTATATGGATCAATGCCAATGATGTTTTGTATACGTCCTTTGAATGGGTGGTATCCGCATCCAACGTCTAGAACTTTTTCCGGATTAAGTTTATTAACTTCATCAGCTAATTCCCAACCTGTGTGTTCATAATCGCCAGTGCGTGGTTTCCAAATTTCTCCAAAGAAACGATTGATATAACGTTCGCTTAGATCTGCTGTAATTTCTTTAAGAGTACCAATGTAATCACAAGGTAAACTCAACTCTGCATCTACTGCATCTTTAAATTTACGATACTGGGCAGGAGTCCAAGGTAGATCTTGTACAATAGTGTTTTCGTCCAAAGAAATTTTTGTGTACTTGGGTAAATTAAACGCAAGTTGTAAATTTTTCTGAAGAAGGTTAAAAATTTTGGTGTTCATAGCAATTTTTTGTCTGATTAGGTAAATAATATTTGAAACGTACAAATATATACTAATATATATCGTTTTATATTACCCCAAGGATATCCATATTATGAAAAAATTATTTGCCATACTAGTGGCATTATTTACAGTGTCAGCTTATGCATGGGAGCCAACTAAACCAATTACAGTTATATTTCCAAATGGTCCTGGCGCTGGCAATGAGATATCATTCTTCTTTGCTGCAGACATTGTGGAAAAGAAAACAGGTGTTAAATTTGTAAGAGAGCATCGGGCCGGAGCAGACGGCAACATAGCGATGAATCACTTCAACACAGTACCTGCAGATGGTCATACTGTAGCAGTTCCTGCATGTAACAGTCAATGGATTACTGCTGAAGTTTGGTATCCACAAATGTTAAAATACAACATATATGACTTTGAGCCAGTTGCTAATATTGCACGTAGTCCTTTAGCATTCTGGGCTAATCCTAATAGTAAAGTCAATACGCCAGAAGACTTGATTAGAGAGATACGTGAAAAGAAACGTCCTATTAACTTTGCTATCGGTGGCGGCGGCCACAAATTAGCAGTTGAATATCTGACTACAAAGTTAAATGTACCCGGTGGAGATAAGGTAGAAACAGTTATGTATAAAGGGCCAGCGCAAGCACTATTAGACGTAATGGGTGGTCATGCTGAGTTTGCAGTGACTCCAGTTGGTGTAGGGTATCCATATGTTAAATCAGGTAAACTTAAACTTATTGGTTTAGCAAGTGAAGTACCAATCAAAGGATTAGAATCTGCACCACTAATGAACAAATATGCACCTGGCCTAAACTTATACGGTTGCTGGAACTTGGTATTGCCCAAGAACACTCCGCAAGATATTCAAGATTGGTATCATAAAAACTTTATTCCTGCTATTCGTAGTAAAGAAGCAAAAGAAAAATTTGACGAGAACTTGATGTTTATAACTACCAATGAACATTCGCCGCAGGGCGTACATGCAAGCATGGCGCAACTACGTAGAGAATGGATTTATATTGCAAAGAAGATTAAACCAGAATGAAGTATATATTTGTAGCAGGTGCGCCTGGAAGTAAATGGAGCAGTGTTGTAAAAAACATTTACTACAGCAATAATATTGATCGTACAGACTATTCAGATGAACGTACATATTATCATGACGCTTCTGGAGAACGTCAACTTATGCACTTAGGTGCATATTTTGATCCAGGTATGGAGTTTGGCAAGCATTTACATAGAATGCCTATGTATACCAAAGAGCAATTAGAAAAGGACTTTGATGAAGCATTTACAGGTGAAGGTATTCGCATTATTAAATCACATGTGTTTGCCAATCATATTGATTTTATCAAAGAAACATGGCCTGATTGCCCTATTGTGTTAGTACATCGTCCAGATGATGCGTGTTTAGGATGGTGGGTAAAATGCGGACATTTTAATATTACATATCCGTTATACCACGATTATTATCAAAATTTAGAAACTATGGCTGTTCAAATTAAGAAGCAAAATGCAGGTATTTTAGATGCCTGGTGGAAATATGACGGTAAGTATGTTATAGATAACAAACAATTAGCCGACGCATTAAAGATTGAAGTTCCTGAAAAAGACTATCAAGATTATGTTAAATCTGACGTAAGGATAAAAGTAATATGAAAAGCAGTTGGGACTCGACTGTAGGTCGAACACAGTATCACTTTGATACAAAAATAAATGATCCACGGTTTGATACTGTTATTAAATTAGGCCATATTGTACCAAATTGGCAACATCAACTTGAAAAAATTATCAATGATTCTAATCCAGCAAGTTGGCGCACACGCGGAGATCCAACAAAGCCAAGTCGTCCAGAAGAAGAATTATCATCTGAAGAATACGATTTAGAACGTGCTGGCTACGATAAGGATGCCAAGGTAACCAACTTAAACTGGGCTATTCCTGATAATTTACAAGCCATTGCTGATGCATTTGGGTTGGATGACAGTATGACTCGTATCCACGTGCAACACCCGGGACAAGTGTGGAACTTACACTTAGACAAATTAGAAAAGTGGAATAGAGAAGATCCGACTACTGTGGCTAGATTCATGATCCAATTGACAGACTGGCAACCAGGACACTTTTGGAGTTATGGTAATTACTTGTTTACTGGATGGAGTGCTGGTGATGTAACTACATTTGATTGGCAAAATGTTCCGCATAGTACTGCCAATGCCGGGCATACTCCCAGAGTAACGTTACAAGTAACCGGAATACTTACCAAGAATACCCAAGCATACTTAGACAAGCTAAATAAACTTATATAAAGAACACCTACCTTAGGTTCCGTTGTCGTTAACGGTCAGCCCCCGGGCAAGCGTCCGATTAGTCACCGTAAGTGACCGGCGTAATTACACTGCTGGGCCATAATAAACTCAGCGCCGGATTAAGTAACCGGCAACCTCACTCTTCTGGTTGACAACTTGCCTGTAATGCAGTATAATAAGCGTATCAACAGAAGGATCAATCTTGTCAATGCACCTCCATCACCCCGGCCTTAGTACCACTGGCAAACGTAAGGGTAAACAAAAGTTTGCAAGCGCGGCCCATGCACAAGCGGCTCGCGATTTAGATGCGTCATGGAAAGAATTATGCAAGCGACAGGGCGTCGAAGAAGAAGAGCGCAAACGTAAACGAGCAATGAAAGCTGAACCACTTGTTTACTCGCTAGCGGTCCCTGCAGATCGCAGTAACTCTCACATTAAAAGTTTGAATAGTGGTGCTGGAGTTGCAGTACTCAAACCGGTGCAGGTCTACACTGGCGACAAAATGATTGGTATTGGCCAGCTTCATAAATCTAATGCTGTACCAGTATTCAGAGATGAGGATATTAAAGATATTGCAAGGATGCGAAGATGAGCTTAGAATCCAAAGAACTCTCAGATAAGATTACAGAGTACCTATTCGTTGGCGGCTTGTTCAATCCAGAACTTATGGATCATGCGGCTGTAAGAGATTTATTAATTGAGATTCGAGACTACCTAAGAGTGATAACATGAAAACAATGCTTGCAATATTCGGGGGTTTTGTAATTGTGCTGAGTATATTGGGTACCGTTGGCATTGGCAACTTTGTTCTAATCTATGGTCCAGACAAAATTACCTGTACCAAGGATGCAACATGAACGAACGAATTAAAGAACTAATTAATCTAAGCGGTATTGAAATTCGAGAATACTATGATGAAAATGGGTCTACCACTGCTGAATTGCAGAAGTTCGCTGAGTTGATTGTATTTGAATGCGTTAATGCTGTGATGGATGGAACTAAAGAAGGCGACCATTATGCTCAACGCATTGATAATCATTTCAATGACAGTCCTGCTGGCATATTATATTTCAAAGTTGAAGAGTTGATTGATTTTGAAAAACTAATTCGAGAAGATGCCAGGTGTACGACCGGCGACTGGGTAGCTGATGAGGTAATCGAATATGTACGCAAGTATGTCCGCAATGTACCTAACGGTGATATCAAAAAGCAGATCGAGTCGGCGTTTTATGAAACCGCCCATCAATAGGAGTTGAAGAATGGACGAACGAGAAATAATCGGATATACAGAGCGTGAAGAAGGATTTTATCCTTTTTATGCTGCGCCGAAAGGTAATATTGTCACTCAGGCATTTATCCTTTGTCGCTACTGTAATGGCGCCATTAGTCCTAATATGGGACCACGGTATGACGCAGTATGTTTAACTTGCTATGAGAAAGATCCAGATGAACGAACGAATTAAAGAACTTGCTAAACAGGCTGAACAAACTTTCGGAGGGACTTTTACATTTAATGGCGGTGAAGTTTCTATGATTAATTTAGAAAAGTTCGCCGAGTTGATTATTGCAGAATGTGCCTCGTTAGTAGTGGGTGATCCTGCATTTATTTTAGAACACTTCGGAGTTGAAGAATGAACGAACGAATTAAAGAACTTGCTGAACAGGCTGGCGCTGGCCGAAGGGCAGGCATTAGCGGGCTTGTATTTCGTAACAATGAATTAGAAAAGTTTGCCGAGTTGATTGTTCGGGAATGTTGCCTACAAGTTGCCGATGTACGTATTGAAAATGACTTCGAGCCGGTAGGCGATGCAGTATTGGTTCAAGCGTTGACTGGTATTAAGAAACATTTCGGAGTTGAAGAACCCAAAGGCTGGGTTTGCTCTAAATGCGGGGTTGATAGAACAAAGGCAGTATGTCCCAAAGGGCATACAGCAGCATTAACAGGCGAATGTCCAATGTCAGCAACTGCACAATCAGGAGTTAAAGAATGAGTAATCTTTGGTTTAACATTAGATTTGGCACAAGACATTTTCAGTTCTCGCGAGATTGGGAAATATCCTTTTCAGTAAATCGTTTTCACATAGAGTATCCTCCTGCTAAATGGTTTGAGATATATTGTATTTTTGGAAAGCACTTATGATTGATGAAAGCCATTTACCTGTAGCAGAACAAAGCCTACTATTCCGGTTACGCAAGCGGGCAGAGATTCGCAGACAAATTCCTGGCAGGTGCCTTAGTTTGGAATGTTCCGGCTCATATGCTGGAAGTAGTTTGATGAACGAAGAATTCGATAGATTTGAAGAACATGACTAGCGGCCAATTTAAGATGGGCGGATGCCCACAATGTGGAAAGCAAGATTGTATTGCCCTCAGTTGCACACAGTCTGAAAGTCACTTACCAGTAGCAGAACAAAGCCTAGTCTATCGTCTACGCAAGCGGGCAGAGATTCGCAGACAGATTGCTTCACGTAAAAGTGTAGAAGAAGGCAAGCCGGATCGTATTGCAGATTTGCTCGAAGAAGCTGCTAATGAAATTGAAAGGTTAACTAAATTATGAAAAAGATTATACTTTTAAGTGCAGTGTGCGCAAGCATTCTATTAAGTGGGTGCGCCAGTAGATATGCTGGGCCAGCAGTACTTGGTGGAGTGATTGGATATGCAATCGGACAAAGTGCCAATCAGCCACAACCAACTCATTATTCACCTAATGTAGTCGTTATACAACAGCATTCGCAATGCGATAAGTACACTGTATATAACGAACGTCAATCGTGCTTACGTGGCAATAGTCAGCGCATAGCAGAAGATAACAGACGACGCGAACAAGAGGCATATAGGCAAGGATATGGTAGATAATTTACAAGGTAAGGATTTGTTTCCAGAGTGGGCAACAGAGTATAACTTATCACTTGATGAGATATTAGCAGTAGAATCATCTACTTGGCACAATATTTTAGTGTCTCGCTCATTGCTGGTCTTTAAAGGATTAGGCGCACATTTAACTGATGAGCAGTTCCATACTATGGGAACTAAATTTGGGCGTGTCTGGACCAGCGAAGACTATAAAAAGACTCCAACTGATACCACAATTAAACATCGAGATACAAAGCCTGTTAGTTATTTTCAAACTAACAATATCTGGGGTGCAAGAGATATGAAGTATCATGCTGACATGGCACACACTGGAGATACAAGTTTTCCTGCTCGTGCATTGTATATGGTAAAAGGTGCATTGAATCAGAGTGGGCAAACTGCATGGCTTAATCTTGAGTTGGCATGGGAACATTTTACACAAGAAGAACAGGATAAGTTTAAAGATTATCTTGTAGTGCAACAAGATATGTATGTGCCAGGTACAAACTTGGTCAAGTTTCCATTCTTAAAAACAAATCCAAATTCAGGAAAACTTAGTCCTCGTATTAACTGTTATGTAACTCCTGGTAAAAATCAAACTGCATGGGTACATCATATTGAAAAGGATAATCGCGCAGTAAACAATACTGGTGTATTAATAGAACAAATATATAGATTATGTGAAACTAAATCTAATGTATTATATTCTCATACCTGGGATGATGGCGATTTAATCGTATACGATAATTGGAATTCTGTGCATAAAAGAACCGAAGTGACATTATCACCAGGTGAAGCAGATCGCTTGCTTAAACGATTAACTTTTAATATTTAATCCCACAAAGTGTTGTATATTTACAACACTTTTTTGCTTTAAGTTGCATGCTTTCTTCAGTTTTCTGACAAAAAGATGCAAATTTAAGCAAAATAGGCACGAAAAATGTCAGAAAAGTGTGTAAAACGGTTGACAAAACGGCTAAACCGCAGTATAATAAACACATGGACACAAAAACAGTATCACGTAAACGCAGAACAGATCGTAACCATGCGATATATGAGCTGTTTTGTGAAGTTACAGGCGACAGCTACATTGGTATCACAGTAGTTGATGGTACTGCACTTAGCTCTGTTCGTGGACGTTTTAACCGTCATTTGAGCCGTGCAAAGACAGAAAGCAAGAACTGGAACTTATGCGAAGCACTTCGTACACACGGACGCGAAGGGTTTACTCCCTACTTGCTGGAAGTAGTGCGCGGTAAGACAGCGGCTCATGCTCGTGAGCGTGAATTGATTGCAGTAATGCAACCAGCATTGAATACACTTTAAGGATTTATAATGAAACAGAACTACACCATGTACATTTATAAAACCGATCGTCGCACCAAGTCTGGTGAACGAGCAGTTAGTACTACTGTTTGGACTGATCGCGACGAAGCTGGCATGAAGCGTGAATGTGCCGAACTGTTTGAAATGTATCCAGCAAAGCAAGGCTACCGTTTTGAATACTTTCCAACTATGAAGACGGTTAAGAACTTGATGACTGGTAAAGACATTCAAATTGATCGTGACACTCCTTGGGCATGCAACCCTGCTAGTGAATCTTACTGGAGCATGTAATGAAGTATAGTAAAGAACACGGCAGCCCATTTGATCGTGGCTCTGCAGACAGCTACTACGGGCGCAAACGCAATCCGCATATTGGTGGAGTTGGTGGAAACAGTGGCCCACACATTGGCATCAGCCTTATGAGCGCAGAAGAAATCGAAGCGTATCATGCAGGATATGATGATAATGAAGAATCAGGTGAGAAAAAGGATTGGGGTTAAAATCCCATTGGTAGTTTAATTTTAACTAAGGAAATATTATGTTTGAACGTATGGAAATTCGTAAAGTGGCCAATGGCTTTGTACTAACAATTGATTCAGATGAAGGTGAAAAAGACTATGTGTTTGACACCCAACGTAAACTGTTTAAGTTTATCAAAGATATGATGGATGCTGAAAAGGCTTAACATGGAAAAAGTAATTCGCGACGGGAATGTAGCAGTACTGTATAGTCCCGGCTTTGGCGCAGGATGGTTTACTTGGAATACTGAACACGAAAGTATGCTATACCACCCTATGTTGGTTGATCTAGTTCTGTCAAATGAATCAGACTGGCAAGCGAAGGCCGAAGCACTTGCAACTCTAATATGGCCCGGTGCATATCTTGGTGGACTACGTGATCTAACAGTTGAATGGATTCCCAAAGGAACGCTATTTAAAATTGACGAGTACGATGGTAGCGAAAGCATCGAGTACAAAGAATCAAGTGGCTGGTCTATTGCATGATCACTGAGTATCGTGTTATTAATGCTTCGTACGATGAGTTCCATCGTATGGTTGCTAAAATGATAGCTGACGGCTGGCAACCTCAAGGAGGAGTCAGTGTTATTCGAGAATACATTACTCAGCCTACTACATATTACTTTCAGGCATTCGTTCGATAATGAGTTGTAAACAAAATATCACGGCAATTATATACGATCGCAAGGGTCGTATTATCAGCATTGGACGCAATAGTTACCTTAAAACACATCCGTTGCAGGCAAAGTATGCAATGCATGTTGGTACTCCAGATAAAATCTTTCTACATGCAGAAATTGAAGCACTGGTTAAACTCAAGGACTGGACAAGAGCTGCACGTATATTAGTGACTCGCTATTCAAAATCTGGCGAGCCTATTTTAGCAAAGCCATGTAAGGTATGTCAACATGCGTTGAGCCTTGCCGGAATTACTCAAATCGAACACACTTGATCTTGACAACAAAGTTAGATTCATATAAAATTGCTAACAGTGTAAAGAGAGATACATCCAAGTATATAATATGTAATATCTAATACTGTAGTTGAATATAATACTTTTGCAGTTGTAGTAATTGTGTTCTCCTTATTAAGTAGTAGTGGAGAACACAATTATGAATCATTTAATTTATTTTAATCAATCTGAGTCCTGCAATGTTGACAAAGCAGTTGAACAACTATCAAATTTAGTTGACAAATTTGATATATGTCAATCTTGGGCAGAGTTATTGACATCATTGACTTCTACCGAATCGGAATTAAAACTAGTACTGATTCACAAAAGTTTACTCGAGATTCCTAACATAACAGTAAACGAAGTCATCGATTCAATGCTAACTGTAACAGCATTGGTCAAAGTTGCACCAACTGTATTATCAGCAGTTATGATTGACGAACCGTGTTTGCCAGCATTTATACAAACATTGAAAAAAAGCAACATTGTTGGAATTGTACCATGCGCAGATCAATTTGGTACAACTGACTTCATTGGCTCAGTAACTAAGCTATTAGAAGGTAAACAAGTATGGGATGAGAAATATGTTCTTCCCAAAATAAAAAAAGCAACAGTGCGGCACGCAACTGATTACGGAATTAGACTCACCAGTAGACAGCAAGATATTATGCAACTGATTGCCAATCGCGGACTATCTAATAAAAAAATTGCACAAGTTTTGAATATCAGTGAAAGTACTGTTAAAGTTCATATCAGTGCTATTTTAAAAGCCTATGGCGTAAGGAATAGAACACAGTTAGCGTTAGCAGGTAGCAAAGGATTACATGCATGACGCCCAATAAGTTATAACAAAAATGCCCCATTGGGGCATTTTTTTTGACTATAATACTGACGCATACTCTAATACTATAGCAAGCATTGATAACAGACATTTCTCTTTAACTAATATTGTACTGCGACAAAATTGATTTCGTTGCAGACAGATCCTAGGCATAGGCAAGACCGCAGCCTAGAATTTTACTTTAAAGGAAAAATAAAATGGCTGATATGTTAACAACTGATCCCTTCTTCGCTCTTACTAATCAAGTAGCAGGCGTTCGTGAGAAAGTTTCAGACTCAATCTTCGAAAACTACAAACTACAAGTTACACAAACTAACGACATCAACAACCGCGCTATGCAAGTTGCATTGCATGATGCAAGTGAACTAGCCTCTATCAAGCAAGCAGTTGCTGACAGTACGCTACAAACTATGTTGGCTGCTGCTCGTACAGACGCTGCAATTGGTGCCACAAGCGCCGCTGCTCAACGTTTGACAATGGAGCAAGCAGAAGCTACTCGTCGCTTAATCGTAGACTTGAACACACAAAACTTGAACACAGCGTTGATCAACACAAACACAGCATTGACTGGTGTTGGTGTGCAATATGCTGGCTTAGGTCTTGCTTACGGTGGTGCAGTTTCTGCTTACCAAAGTGCTAACTCAGTTAGCGCAATCAATGCATTGCAGAGCGCAATTGCTACACAAGGCATGGTTACTGTAGGTGCCGGTGCTGTTGGTGGAACACAAACTGCTACTCCAACAAGCGTAAACTAATCATATAAAGGAGGATCCTATTATGTATAGATCCGGTTTAATTGGTTATGGTGGGCGCGGTTATGTTGGGCGCGGTTATATGGCTGCAGGCCTTGGTTACCCATATGGAGCTTTAGCATTGCCGTATTACGGTTATGGTTATCCAGGCTATGGTTATGGTTATCCAGGCTATGGTTATGGTTATCCAGGCTATGGTTATGGCTACGGCTACATAAGCGGCGGCTTACTGTAACACACGTAATGGGTCAGCTCAAAAGGTTGACCCATTTTTAAAAGGAATAAAATGTTTTCAAATTATTATTACCCGTTTTATAGAAGCTTTGGTTATCCAATGCCTTACCCGTGGACTCCATATGGAGTAAACTACGGATCGAATATCGTTGGCAGTGCGATTGCCAATCAGAATATGAACACCATTGGCGCAGGTGCCATTGGTGGTACACAAATTGCAACACCGACTGTTGTTTGGTAAAGGAATTTAAAATGTACAAAAAAATAACACACGAGATAGTTGAAGAACACTTTGCAAATAATACGCGGCCTATGCAAGGCTATACGAATGGTATCGATACCATTGGGATCAGCGAGCCATTGCCGTCTTATGTGATGACCGAAATAACAATGTTATTTAGAATGGATGCAAGGTCTGCCTGGACGAAATGGGCATTCAGCTTGATGAACTACGCAGTCAGCTTAAATGGCAATCTGCCAGGCACTGATCAAGTCAAAGGTCGTATGCATAAAAATGCAGTAGCCATTGGCGACTTTTTAGTTCCATATTATGGAATGAGCGCAGGCCGCTCGTTTGCAACTGCACTTATTGGAATTGACGACATTGGCATGCACTATGTTGAAGCATTAAAAGCAAAACAACCAACAGCAGAAATTGTAAAGAGCTGGACACCGTATATCAGTGACGTTGCAAAGTTAATGAATGAGTTAAACCCTACTCAATGGCCAAAACTACTAATCGAAGATATTTTAACTAACTTGGTTCAGGCGTGGCAAGATCAGCTTACTGCACGAGCAAGCGGAAATATAGTCGACGATGAAATTGCAATTGATTACATTGGTAAACTTATTGTCACTGGAGTTCCCGACCATATTAAACACGGGTACCTTAGTTTAGCAGATGTGTTTAGCCGTGGCATTATTGCTCAGTTCCCATCAATGTTTGCAGAGTAAGTTATATGGCAGTAATTTCAATTTCAAATAAGCCGTTAGAGTTTACTGATTTAGAAGCTCATGTTGTACTATGTGAACAACGTAGACAAGTTGCAGATGACAAAATAGCCAGATTAGAAAACCAATTTGATGAACTCGAACTTCGTGCGGCGTCAACTAGGAAAATTATCATTGCAAGTCTGGTTTCAATTGCCACAGGCGTGTGCAGCACGATAGTTGCCATATTTTTAAAATATAATCTAGTATGAGTCAACTTGCACACACCAAACAATTAGGCGACATATTACTGCGGGCTCGTGCGTTGTTAAACGACGAAGCTCTTGCAAAACAAAACAATGGCTACCAAAGCTGGGTAGCATCAGCTGCTCAGGAATGGAAGACCCGCGGTTTATTACTTCCGCCATATAGCATCCCATTGGTTTATCCTTTGCAAAAGGACATAGTTAATAAGGCACTTGAGCTCTATAATTCTGAGTATCCTGCCACAATCAAAGAGCCAATCAAAGAACCAATCAAAGAACCAATTGTCGAAGCAATCAAAGAACCAATTGCTGAACCAATTGTCGAAGCAATCAAAGAACCAATTGCTGAACCAATTGTCGAAGCAATTGTCGAACCAATCGACGATGATGCACTAAAAGACAAATTCACCAGTTTACTAACACAATGGGGTGGCCAAGGTCATTATTAATATGTTTACAAATTTACTATTCAATCGAACACCGTTGCGCAGACTAGCAGTTAGACGCAGGATAGCACCAGTTATCAATAACTATGGAGGGAACGGCACTGATATATTTTATAATAGCGGAGTAGGGCCTCCTGGACCTCCTGGGCCACCTGGGCCTCCTGGGCCTCCTGGAACACCGGGGTTAGTACCAGTTACCATCGTAAACACTAGCCCGTACATTGCATTACCAACTGATTATGATTTGGCAGTGACTGCCAATGCAGTTATTCCTGCTAGCATAGTATTACCAGTGAGTCCAACTGGTACAGTGTTTATTGTAAAAGATGCTGCAGGAGTCGCATCAATAAACTCAATCACTGTGTCAGCTATTGCCTCAACAATTGACGGTGCAGCAACGGCAACGATCAACACTGACTATGGAAGTCTATCTTTCATCTTTAACGGAACAGAATGGAACATTGTATAATGAATTACACTAGAATGGATGTTTACCCAGACGGCGATAACATTCCTAAAAATTTACCTGACAGCTACATGCCAGCAGCATATGGCGCGCCAGCGGGACAAAATTGTTTCACTTGCGGATATTTTAAATTAACAACTGGCGAACGCTATTGCACCAAGTGGGATGCTGAAGTGAAACCTAAATGGTGGTGCAAGGCATGGACTACTCTTTGGCCAATTAGCCTATGACTTACAAATTACCTATAACAGCTACTACCGAATGGGGTGTAATGAAGACTGGCGCTGGCTTGACTGTGACCGCCGGCGTGGTGTCAGCAACACTTGGATTATTGAACTACGGCTTCTTCACTGACGGTACGCAAACTAACCCAGTTGCAAATGCGATTAATATCGTCACCTTTAACAACACTGGTCCAGCAAACGGTATTAGTATAACAGGTGGTAATGCACTCACAGTGGTTAATGCTGGCACTTACACTAAGTTGTTTACGATGAATGTAAACAAGACTTCTGGCGGCGCAAGTACTATCAGCATATGGCTACGCTTAAACGGAGTTGATGTACCAGGCTCTGCTCAGGATTTAATATTGACCGGTGCATTAGACACAATCTTTGTATCAGGTAATTACACGCTAAACATTCCAGCTGGCGGCAATATTCAACTATGTTGGTCCAGTGCCGACATCACTATGCAGTTACTTGCATTACCTGCTAGAGTTGGACCAGTCAGACCAACTGGCGACAGCGTTAAAGTCACACTAACAAGGATCAGTTAAGGAACCAATATGACAATTAATTATAATCTCAATGTTGTTACCACAACACCGTACGCAATTCAGGACACCGACGAAGTAGTAGGTGTCAATGTTCCAACTACTTCATCTGTTGTGCTACCTACTGTCGCAGGCGGCAAAAACACAAGTTTCTATATCAAGGATTCATCTGGCAACGCCAGTGTGAACCCTATCTTCATCACTGCCTCTGGTGGTGCGACCATTAACGGAGTGAGTTTTGCCATCCTTAATGTAAACTACAGCCACGTCCAATTGATTTGGGACGGCTCAAACTGGCAAACACTAACCAACTAAAAGGAAATTTAAAATGTCATATTCAAATAATCCGCGCTCAATCATCGCCGGTACTGGTATTGTAGTATCACCAACAACTGGTACAGGTGCAAACACAGTAACAATCACTGCAAACGGACTTGCACTAGAGCCAGTGCGTATTGCTCTAGTATCACCAGATACAGTGCTAGCAACTGACTCTATTGTAAGTTATCAACTTACAGTACCAGGTGCAGTTGCAGTAGCATTGCCTGCTGGTGTCACCGGTACGGTGTACTATCTTAAAGATGGTACAGGAGATGCTGCCGCAAACCCTATCACTATTACACCAGCAGCTGGTACGATTGATGGTGCAGCCACTGCAACTATCAATACCAACTTTGGTGCATTAACATTGGCGTACACTGGCGCTAAATGGGAAATTCTATAATCCTATGAATGATTTTTTAACTATAAAATATACCGCGGTTAATTATACGGTAACAGCGATTGACCAGTATGTCTGCGCTACTGCTAGTGGGGTAACTATTACTTTACCTACGGGTATTCTTGGTAGAGTTTATTATGTAAAAAATCAATCAGCTGGAAATATAACAGTTCAAGGAACCGGGGGACAGACTGTTGAAGGAAGTGCCTTTAAAACATTGAACAGTAATGCCGCGATCACTTGTGTGTTTGACGGCACCACTTGGAAAATATTATAAAGGAACAAAATGTCATACTTATACCCAATCGCAAACGGTACAGAACTTGGTATAGTCAGCGCCGGAACTAACATTACTATCACTAATGGTGTGGTATCTAGTTCTGGTGGTGGCGGATCCACTGTTGGTACTTGGACTCCAACTATCGCAGTCAGTACTGCCGGTACGATTACAATAACAACTGCCACAGCTAACTATGCCAAAATGGGACAACAAGTTATCTGTTACTTCGATATTACCGTAGCAACCCGAGCAGGCGGTGCTAACACCAATACACTAACATTGAATGGTTTGCCATTTACTAGCATTGCTGGAACTGGTGTTGTTGGTAGTTTAGAAGTTAGTATTTTTGCCAACTTAAACGTCAACCAATCATATGTTACTGGAACCGTTGCAGGTTCTGCTACATCGGTGTTGTTGTATACCATCCACAATGCCGCAGACAATGTTAGACTAACCTATGCAGATGTTCAAGTGACTCCTGCACCTACAAGATTGGTAGGAACTATTTCCTACCTTAGCGCAAGCTAAACCGACATTAACAATAAGGAGCAAAAATGTCATATCTATTTCCAGACGCATCCGCAACCGAACTTGGCGTAGTACAAGTCGGTGCAAACATTGATGTTGATGCCAACAGCGTCATATCAATCCCACAAAGTGTTGCTACTACAGCAGACATTACATTTAACAATGTAACCGACAGTTCATTAACTGCTGGCCGCGTTACCTTTGCCGGTACAGCAGGTTTGCTAACTGATGATGGCGACTTAACTTACGACCCAACAACAGACACACTAACTGCACTTAACATTGGTGTAATTGGTAGTTTAGAATTAAACGGCAACAGTGTTATTACCAGTGTGACACCTACTGCTGGCACAGGCATCAGCTTGACTGCTGTAACTACTAGCGGACCGGCAGCGGCATTTACAGTTAATAACACTGGTGTTACTAAGATTATTGCAGGTACCAACATTACAATATCACCAGCTGGTGGTACAGGTGATGTTACTATCACTGCCGCATCTGAAGGTATTTTACAAACTGTGGGCACTGCGGCAAATTACGCAGCACTTGCCACCGATGAATACATTGGTGTCACTGCCAACCCAACTACAGTTACATTGCCTGCAGGTGTTGTTGGTAAGACATACATTATCAAGAATGAAACCACTGGTGCTACAACTGTAACCGGCACAGGCGGCGAACTATTAGACAATACTCTTACAAAAACTCTAGGTACCAGAGCCAGTATGTCGGTAGTATTCCGTGCAGGCGCTTGGCGTATAATTTAATTCTCCGAGAGAATTTAATCATAAAAGGAAATAATCATGTATAAAAAAGTAACACATACCATCGTCGAAGAACACTTCGCTCACCCAGTTGGAGTTGATATTGCAACTCATCTGAGTAATTCTGACACACCTAAATATAAAAAGCGAGCGCCAAGACTGGCTGACATTATGCCTGAAAGCCAATTTAGATCATTTATTGATAACTATTTCATTGACAATGAAGCAAAATTAATAAAGCTAGCAGATGCTTCATTTGATTCAAATCTCGATTATCAAACTGCCATTGGCGATGCGATGAACGTTGATGCTCTCAGTGATTTACTATCAAAATATTATGATATTGAATTTAGAGAACGTCTAAGCAATCACTTACATAATATAGCAATGTCAACTTCAGCTGTTTGGCGCAATCAAGCCCGCGGAGTTGACAGCTCTGAGGTAACTAGCCGATTACGACAAAACATCAAGTACTTAACGCTATTGCTTAATCAATACAACAACAATTGGGATATTACTACTACAGAAACAGCACTTAACAATTTAGTAACAGAATTTATTAAATTAGGCACTGCTAAAAAGGCTAAAAGTATTTCAAATGAAATTGCTGCAAAGGATGCAATTGCATCTAATTCTGCCGAAATTTCAAACTTGATTGCAAGTGGTGTTGTTAAACAATATCCAAATTTCTTCACAGCATAATGGTAAACAAAACTGGTTCATTTGTTACGTTACAAGAATGGACCAGTCCAGTTGAAGAACAACTAGACTTGGGCAGTTGCACTGCACAGGCAGTTGTTGGCGCGTATGAATTATTGCTTAACAAATATTATCCAGATAAGTTTACTGAGTTAAGTAGATTATTTTTGTACTACAACGCCAGAAAAATTGAAAATGAAGTTGATCAGGATGTTGGAGCATACATCGTTAGCGCAATTAAAGCATTAAGAGATTATGGTATATGCACAGAAGAACTTTGGCCATACGATATCGCAAAGTTTAAAGTGATGCCAACTACTGCATGTTATTTAGATGCACGTAAAAGAACTATTACAATGGCGTACGAAGTACTAACCCCAGATAGCATAATACGTATGTTAGGAGAAGGCCGACCTGTTGTTATCGGAACGGATGTGTTTGATAGTTTTTACAACATTACTAGTTCAGATTTTATATTAAAAATGCCAATGGCCAACGAAGTACCAACTGGTAGTCATGCAATGTGTGTAATTGGTTACGATGCTGCAACTAAACTATTTCAGGTCCGTAATAGCTTTGGTGATGATTGGGGAGATAAGGGACAATGTATGATACCGTACAAGTATGCTGAACAGAACTTTTCGGACATGTGGGCCTTTGATATTCAAGTAAAGTAGTTGACATAGGGTGCGTATTGCAGTATAATAAGCGCATGGTCGTTAACTTGTAGGATACAAATGGAAAATTTTAAAAATTGGTATGTTCGCAATCAGGATGCAATTACATGGTTTGTCATTGGGCTTATGTCAACAGAAATGCTACGCTCATTGGCTGCTGAAGAATACGGAAGTGCTGCATTTAGTGCCGCATTGATTGTTCTCAATGTTGGTATGATTAAAACTAAAATCAGCTAAGTAAATCAGTTTAAAGAAAAGGGAATCATGGCAGATATTATTGACGACGCCCAAGAGGCAATGGAAGCGCAAGAAGAAATGCGCAGGGCACTGGCAAAAGAGTTTGTACCAATTCGTACTGGCTTTTGTATCGAATGCGAAGAACCAACTGACTTTACGTTTTGTTCTGTCGATTGTCGCGATGTGCATGAAAAGCGGGCACGTATGCGGGCTATTACAGGCAAGTAAATAGCACTACGATATGTAATCTGGCTTACGGCCAGATTTTTCACGATTGTAATAATTTAGCTAAATATCTCATGCGATTACGTGAAATATTATCAGAAGTCAAAATTGACAACAAAGAGGGTGCAGGAGCAGTTCCTTATAACCAAGATGTAGATTACTTTGGTCTACGTGTTATGATGAAGCCAAGCACTTTTTTAAAGTTGGCTGCTCCGCTTGGTCAAGAGCATAGTGCAGAATTAGAAAAGTACATTGCAGACGGCGGCGCCATTGGTGCACCGTTCTTAGACATTAAAATTCCAATGGAATGGGATGACGGCAATTTTAGCAAGCCTGCACAAGTAATGGGACATGAGGGTCGCAATCGTATGACCGCAGTCATGAAGCTTGAAGGTGATGCTCCAATCGAAGTACACCTGTTCCCTAAGAACGGCTATCGCGGTCGAGACATTACTCCAGAGTTTAAATCAGCAATGGCAAAAAGTTTGTACGCTGAAAAAAGTTCTAATGCAGTCAATGGACCATTATTTGAAGATGGCATTGACGAAGGATGGAAAGATACAATGGCAAATGCTGCTATTGTAGGAGGCATTGCATTAGGTGGCACCGGCGGTATGATGGCAAAAGATGCTTATCAAAAGTGGGGTAGCAATGAACAACCAACTGCAACTCAACAAGTAAAGACGCCAACTACCTTTAAGCAAACTAAGACAATACAAGCGGCTCCTGCAGCCAAAGTAGAACCAACCAAAACTGCTGCGGCCAAAGCAGTTCCAGCCAAACATATCGATGTGCAAGCTATAACTGGCAACCCATTGGAAAATGTATTATTAAAAACTGCAAAGGCGTCGGGACTAGCAGGTGCAGAACTTGCTGCATTTTTAGCACAATGCGCCCACGAGACACTTGACTTTAAAGCACTCAAAGAATTTGGTGGCAGTTTAGACTTCCGCAAGTATGATCCAAAGTATGCTCCAAAGAAAGCTAAAATATTAGGCAATGTTAAACCTGGCGATGGCGCCAAATATAAGGGACGCGGCTTCATTCAACTCACAGGACGCGACAATTATAGAAAAGCTGGAGCACAGCTTGGTCTGCCATTGGAGAAGCATCCCGAGATGGTTGAAGATCCAAAGATTGCTGCACAGGTTGCAGTATGGTTCTGGAAACATCGTGTACAACCCAACGTCGACAACTTTAACGATGTAAATGCAGTTACTAAAATGATCAATCCTGCTATGCGCGGTTTAGAAGATCGAACAGACAACTTTAAGAACTATATGCAAGTGGCAATGCGCTAAGTATAGTACACGGTTTGGAATGATCCAAACCAAAGTTTAAGGACAAATTATGTTATCATTTATTAAGAAGTTATTTGGAATTGTGCCTGCTACACCAGTAGTAGAAGCTCCGTACAAAGTTGAGACCCCAATCATTGTACCAACTGTTGAAGTAGTAGCAACACCTGCTAAAAAGCCAGCAGCAATTGCAGCTAAAAAAGCGCCTGCTGCCAAAAAGCCACGTGCTAAAAAGGCACCAAAGGCTTAATATGTTCCTCGGCGATATTACTCCTAAAGTAACTGTATACGAAACACTTGCTCGCGTCAATGGCAGATGGGCCCGCGTGAACAAGGCCAATCCTACGCAGGTGCTGGAGTATTATCACGGTGCAAAAACTATTACAGAAGGCGGCAATGTGTTTAAAAATGCAGAAGGGCCGCTAACTGATCGTATTGCAACTGTAGCAGTAGAACCAACTGTACAATTCTTAGAGAAGATTACAGGTTTAGATTTTACAGCAGAAAAAGAAGAAGACAATAAGCCTAAAAAATGGCTTGGTACAACTGGTCGCAAAGAACACGCTGACGGTACGTTTGAACTAAACAGCTCAGGCGATTTAGATTTATCAGTTGATGAAACTGCTATTACCAAGCCAGAGTTAGTGCAAGTGCTTGTTAACTGGTGTAAACAAAACGGCGTCCCCGATGCTGATATTATGAACAGCGCAAAAAAGCGTGACGGTTATATTCAGCTCACTGGTGACAGCGTACACTTCAAGACTCCAATCAGCGGCGACCCTGCTAACGGATTTGTACAAACTGATTTTATGTTCACTGCTAATCCTGCATTCCAGCAAGGTTCAATGCGCGGTGGTGTAAGCGGTAGTCCATACAAAGGCGTACATCGTAATATTATTCTAGCATCCATGGCCCGAGCAAACAATGTCAAGTATAGTCCTAAGTTTGGATTACTTGATGCAACAACTAACGAGCCGTTAGAAAACGGTACTGATTGGAATGTTATTGCCAAGACACTAATGGGGCCTGGGGCCAGTGAAAAAGACACACGATCTGCAGATGCAATCATATCGTACATAAAGAATTTACCAAATTTTGAAACACTTATTGCTGCGGCAAGAGAAACATTGGGTCGCGAAGGGATTGAAATTTAATGTTATTACGTCAACTATTAGAGCATAGAGCTCCGGTTATTATTGTAGAAGGTCGTGGCCTTGCTGCCCGTGTTCCTGGTGAACAATTTAAAAATCCAGAAGGTGACGCAATCACATTTCAACGGTTAGACTTCTTTCCAGAGCGTGGCCAATTTAATTCGCCTGAAGAATTGCAGGCTGCAATTGATGCAGAAGCAAAAAGTAAAAACATTCATTGGAGCAACAAGGCAAATGCTGGTATGCTTGCATTTGCTATTGCTACGTTCACTGATGAAAGCAACAAAGAATACTATCTTGGTCGTTACTATAGAACGATTAGCCCTAACCGTGTACAAAATGATTGGCAGCACAAGGATATCCCAGGTGGCTTTAAGTATCAAAGCAAAGCTGGACAAAAAGAAAACACTGGTTACAAGCCAAGTGAAGTACTAACACAATTCCAAAACAACAACGTTGATTCTATTACACGACAAATTATTGCCAAATTTGGGCAAGCCAGTGACGAAGTAGTTGCATTGAATGCATTTATTTCTGCGCATAAGTTTCCAATTACATTTCCTAAAGGTGACATCAACTTTGCAGCGTTCCGCGATTATTTCTGCGAAATGCTACAGCCATTGGCACTGGTAATGGACAAGCCAATTAAGGGTAATGCAAATGAAGCCGCTGAAATTTTTATGGGTTCTAGCAATTATAACTCTTGCACAATTAGTTTTAACGCTGGTGTCACTGGCGGTTTATATGATAGTCTGTTAGTAAGTGCAGAAGGTAAGCAGATTAAACTATCAAGCAAAGGTAAGAGTGGAGCTAATGCAAGTGTAGTTAACTTGCTAAAGAGTATCAACGAACTTAAAGTTGCTCCCAAAGGTGCTGTATTGCTTGAAAAGCACAAAGTAGTTGTTGAAATCTTAAAGGACATTGATGCCAAGGGACACTTTGGTGCGCCTTTAAAGTTGGCAATTGACTACAATATACTTGCTCCAGGTGATGATACATTTGCTATGACATTAAAAAGTTATGGCCCAGATGATCAAATTGATTGGCAAGGGCATACTAAGTTAGAAGCATTGTATAACGGGCGTAAAGCTCGCAATATGGCTGTTATTATTCCAATTGAACACTTAATTAGTGCAGTTGCGTATAAAGTTGCAGATTATGTCAACTCAAACACTAACTTTGGCAAGGCTGCATCTGATATTCTTAACCACTCAGCATTGGTACAAATGTACACTGATGCAAGCGAAGGCAAGGATACTATTACCATTAATAACTTTAATGCAATTTATCCAAGTGAAACTGTTACCGGCGTGCTATTAGACGCATCTAAAGCATACATGAGCACACAAGGTAAGGGAAACTTTACCTTTAAGATTCTTAAGAATGGTGCAACTGACGCTGATGTTGCAGGAGACGAAGGCGAAGTAGCACCACCTGCTCCAAAGCCAAAGAAAGTCATTGTTCCCAAGGACAAAGCTGCAATGACAACAACTAGCACCAATCGAGAGCTGAAGTAGTAAAACCAGTAAATTCCATAAATAATAGTTGAGTATGACTCTACTTTTGTATATGGACATTTATGAAAAAACTTCTATTACTGTTATTAATCCCAATTTGTGGCTATACAGCCGAATTGCAGCACGGATTCAATAGCCCTTCGTTTTCCGGCGTTGGTTATAGTACTCATATACTAACTATTAAACAGTTAGAAGACCAGGGTAAGCAGAATAACAAAAATGTAGCAGACTCACTAAAAGCACAGGCCGACCGCGAAGCTGCTACGAATCCACAGGCACAATTCGTTGCCAATTTACAAGCTCGCATATACTCACAGTTAGCAAAGCAGTTAACTGATAGCTTATTTGGAACAGCAGGTACACCTGCTTGCACCAGTGCAACTGCTGGCGCTGTATGCGGAGAGATTCCTGACATTGCTGGAAATAACATTACTTGGAAACTTGGTGTAGGTGCAGACACAGGTATGATTGTGATCACAATCAGAAACTTAACTGACGCTGCACAGGTTACTATTATGAAGGTGCCAAGCGGTACGTTTGCATTTTAATATGATTAAACTTATAGCATCCTTATTAGTAGTGCTGTTAGTAAGCGGCTGTGCGTCAACATCTGCTGTTAAAGAAAAGATAACCGGAGATCAATTTGATGCTCCGATGGTAGAACAAAACATATATCTAAAACAACAGAGCGGTGACTTAGCAGGGCCAGCAGGTGGCCCATTAACTGTTGCAGTATACGGGTTTAAAGACCTAACGGGACAGCGTAAAAGTTTAACTAACATCGCAAGTTTAAGTTCAGCCGTAACACAAGGTGCAGAGAACTTTTTAATCAAGTCTTTACAAGATGTTGGCAGCGATAAAAAATGGTTTATAGTAGTCGAGCGTGTGGGCTTAGAAAATTTAATTAAAGAGCGCCAGATGATTCGCCAGATGCGTGAACAGTATCAAGGCAAGGAAGCAAAATTATTACCTCCAATGATCTTTGCTGGAATCATTATGGAAGGTGGCATCATTGGTTATGATTCAAATACACTAACTGGCGGCAATGGAATTCGTTTACTGGGTATTGGTGCATCAACTCAATACCAAAGTGATACTGTTACAATAGTTCTTAGAACAGTAAGTGTCAGCACTGGCGAAGTACTAACATCAGTTACAATTACAAAAACAGTATTGAGTTACATGGACAAACTAGGAGTGCTGAAGTTTGTTAATTTAGGAACTGAAGCTATCGAAGCTGAGGTTGGCACAAGTGTAAATGAAAGTATCAATAAAGCAGTGTCTGTTGCTATTCAAGCCGCTGTTGTAGATACTATTAAAGAAGGTGCTCGTAAAGGGCATTGGGGATTTATAAAGAATTAATAAGCAAGATCTTGTGCATAGATCTTGCTTGTATATTATATACTCTGGCGATTCAGAGTCTAAGGGCATAGCCCAGAGGAGCGTAAAATTTAACATTTTACGAACTTATATTATGTTTGAAAGAATTAAACTACACAGATACATTGCAGTATGTGCTGTTGCTTTTTATGGCAGCACAGCACTGGCACAGGTAACAACGCCAACTGGCGCAAATAATGTTTACATTGAACAAATTGGTAACAGTAATACAGTCTTAATTGAACAGGTTGGTAATGCCAACAATGTCGGCGGCATTGCAAATGCTACCCCCAGCAGTTCTAACTATGGTACAATCACTGGTAACACCAATACACTTACCCTACGTCAGACCGGGGACGGCAATTTGAGTCAGTACAACATCAAAGGCACAGACAACATTTATTCATTGGTTATGACCGGTAGCGGAAACAAGACAAAGTTAGATGCTGGCGATGCCAATACAAATAACTTACGCAACTTAATAACTGAAACCATCATTGGTGATAGTAACACTGTTACCCAAGCATTAGTGGGTAATGATATCACAAGCACATTGGCAATTACAGGAAATACAAACATTGTCAATAAAGAAATAAAGAGCAGCAATGCGTCAAGTACAGTGACAATTATGGGTGGGAACAACACACTTGATATTCAACAAGTAGATATTTCAGGCGCACGTGGACATTTGTTAACTCAAGCAGTCACTGGCGACTTTAACACTATTACTACTCAACAGCAAGGTATCATTGATACCACTGTGAACATTGCTACAACTGGAAATTCAAACCAGATTGTAGTTCGAACCAGTAGCGCCGCTATCGTTAACCCTCGTTAAGTATTATGAAGCTACTGCTAATTGCATTGTTGCTTATTAGTCACAGTTCGCTTCATGCAGGGCCTGCTATTGGTGCAGTGTCAGAAAATAAAGGAACCAGCTGTGAAATCGAGCGCGGCTCATCTAAATTATCTGGACTAAAAGGCGCAGTAGTTGAAAGTATGGATACATATCGCACTGGCGGGTGTGTGAGCGATATTACATTTAAAGATGATACCAAGGTAAAAGTAACAGAAAACAGTCGCTTGGTAATCGATGACTTTGTATACGATCCAAAGCACGGTGATGCAGGTAAATTAGTAATGCGTGTGGGGCTGGGCACTGTTCGTTATGCGTCGGGACAAATTGCCAAACAAAATCCACAACAAGTTTCTATAAAAACGCCAACTGCCAATATTGCAGTTCGAGGCACAGACTTTACAATGACAGTAGACGAAACTGGTCGTAGCCTTGTGGTACTACTACCAAGTTGCAAAGATCAAGCCGATGTTATGACATATGAGCTTGAGGAGAATCGTTGTAGAGTCGGCGAGATACTTGTTTCAACTGGCGCAGGAGATGTGCTATTATCACATCCGTTCCAGGCCACATACGTTATAAGTAATTCTGTGGCGCCTTCCACTGCATTTATTATGCAGACAGTTGAAAGCAAACTAAACAATAATTTAATACTGGTGCAACCCAAAGAAGTTGGCAGAGTGCTTCGTGATGTATCGGGTAAGACCAAGCGAGACGAAGAATTAGAAGCATTGGAAACAGAAGCTGCTCGTCGCCTAGCACAGGCAGTATCAGACAGACGAGAAGATATTGAGCAGGCACGTATTTTAATATTAGAAGATATGGCAGTAAAGGCTGGTTGCAATCCAGCAACAAATGTATGCGTCACATGGGATAATCCGTCTGAATCAGCAATACAGAATCGCGGGAAGGGTATAGCATTCCGTAATACTGAAAATGCTCACTATGCCGAAGTTAAAACACAAGGGTACGCATCAAACACTACTGTTTCAATCAGCCACAATGATGTTGCAGCTTCAACCATTATTGGAGACGGAAGTGTTGGCGGGAATGTGGTAACAATTACACAGGCCATTGGGGTGTTAAGAAGATAATATGAAACTACTAATATGGTGTATTGTGGTGTGTCTGACATTGGCGATGTGCAATCGAACTAATGCGGCCACTGTGTCACCGGCAATGAATGTAAGTGGACAAGGCAGTGATTACATATTTGTTTATCGTGGCAATAATCCAACTGAGTTTGATGCATTGATAGCATATAATCCTGTTGGGTGGACAGCTACATGTAGCACTGGGCAAGCATGCGCTGGGCAAACAGCTACTATTGTTAGTTGGTCACAGCCCGATCCTGATTACTTGTTTTTGTACACAAAGAATGGCGACGGCACTGCATACCTCCCTTCGTCAGGTGCATATTATTCATTTGCAAGTCCAGCGCCTCCGCCAGCGCCTTGTTGCAGTTTTGGTTCATCGGCACCATTTACTCCAAACATCTATAACACAACACGACTGCAAAACTATAATGATAGACCAGTTGCCCAGCGTAATGCACAGATATACATTGAACAAATTGGATCAAACAATATTACCACAATTGAGCAAACTGGGACCAAAGATAACCATGCTGAGTATGCCAGCACTGGCAATAACAATACAGTTAGCATTTTGCAATCGGGGGATACCACCGCATCAAACTACACAGATCTTGGAATAGTAGGTAATAACAACAGTGTGTCAATCGTGCAACAGGGCACTGGGCTAAAGGGTGCGTTTGTAAAAATAAATGACAACAACAATAGTTTATCATTGACGCAAAAAGACAGTGGTAGTCACTATGCAGAAGTAACATTAAGCGGCGGCAACAAGAATGTAGATATACTACAACAGGGTTCTGCAAGCCATATAGCAAGTGTAGCATTGACTGGCAATCCTACTGATTTAAGTTTAACACAATCGGGATCTTCACAGCATTTCTACAGTGTGCAGTTCAATTGCGCAACTGCTGGAGGTTGCGCAAAGATTTCCGTCCAACAAGGGCAGTAGGCTAAATATCATACTATGCAATTACGTGACGTCCTCCCTATAAAATCTACTAAAGTAGTGGTTGAGCAGCAGCTTGATGAAATCAACATGAGTCCAACCAGCCTGCGACAACTTGCAGGCGCCATTGCAGGTGCGCAAGCAGGCATGGAATTTGAAATGATTGTACCTGGTGTTGCTAATCCAGACGATGGTGATCTAGAACCAGATTACGATATGGACGAACGAGTCACTGGCATCCAAGACGCTGTTGACTTTTTTGATGATGCTGTCCACAATACCAGTAGAGATCTACAACGTTTAACAGATCGAATGCAAGGTGACTATCAAGATTGGCTATTCAATGAATTTGCCAACAGATGGGATAGTGATTCTGAACAAATGGTATATGATTACATTAGAGATAATTTAGATGCCAGCGAAGTCGCCGAAGTATTAGGCTTAGACGACGAAGAGTCGTCAGCATTGGCTGATAATGGGATAGAACGCAAACACTGGCAAGCTGCGGCCAGTAAAATTGTTGAAGACTCAATTGAGCCATACTTAGATGATGCACGTGAAGATGCAGAGTCTGACTTTTTAAATGGTGATCAAGAGAGCGATTGGCTAGAACACGAAAATATCACTTCAATGAGTGATGTTGAAAATACATATTCAGGTGACATCAATTGGCCGCACTATAGCAGTGGTGGTGGTGGTGGCGAAGGCAGTATAGAAGAAACTGCAAAAGAATTTGAAGATATGATTGGAAAGCCTGTTAAGTGGAGCGAAAGCTACCACGGTGCTCAACGTGATGCAACCAGTTATGTTGTTGAACCTGACGGTAGTTTAGACGGCGATGATGACGACACTGGATTAGAGTTTGTTAGTCCGCCAATGCCAGTTAATGATATGCTTGCTGATTTAGACAAGACTGTTAAATGGGCAGGCCGAGCAGGATGTTATACAAATGATTCAACTGGATTACACATTAACGTAAGCGTACCCGGCACAGAGAATAGTGAAAACATTGACTACGTTAAGTTAGCATTGTTGTTAGGCGACAACTATATCCTAGAACAATTTGGCCGTGCTGGCAATACATACTGCAAAAGCGGTATGGCTATCATTAAAGAACGAGTCGTTCAGCGTCCCGAAGATGCGCAAGTACTGCTAGAGAAAATGCGCAATGGATTAGATGCAATGGCGTCCAAGTTAATCCATAGTGGCAATACACAAAAGTTTACATCAATCAACATGAAAGGCGGCTATGTAGAGTTTCGTAGCCCTGGTGGTGATTGGTTAGAAGAATACGCATCTGGTCAGGGCAAGATTGAGAACGCATTACTACGATTCGTTGTGGCATTAGATGCAGCCGTTAAGCCAGACTTATACAAGCAAGAGTACCTTAAAAAGTTGTATGCTATGCTGCAACCAAAAGGTGAGAACGATACTATTGCATACTTTGCCAAGTTTGCTGCTGGTACACTACCTAAGGCAGCATTGAAGAGTTTTGTACGTCAAGCACAGTTGGAACGACAAGGTAAAAAGCCCGAGGCCAGTACTGCACAGCAAGAACCAAATTGGTATATCAAGAATCGACAAACTAACGAAATCATAAAGAAATACTATGCTGCTGATTCAGCTGATGCATTTAGATATCTGGAAGACTTTAAGGCACAAACTCCTGGTGATTACATGTACGGTAAGATAACTGCAACTACACCTACAACTCCTATTCCTGGTAGTACATTAGATTTACAACAGCAACGAGCAGCGCAAGCAGCACAGCCCGCAACACCGCCAGCAGCAACAACCTGGACTGGACAGTGGATTATTAAAGATGCTGCTACTGGTCGAGACTTATACAAGTTTGGTGGAATTGGCAATAGCCAAGCAGATGCTAATCGTCATGCAGCACAATGGGCAAGAGATAACAATCGCGGGGGCGAAATTGATGTAGTGCCCGAGATGGCATAACATGAAGATTGCTGATATAATAGTAGAAGCAGCCACTGCAATTGTATACCACTATGCAGGTGTGCCAGCAGCGGCAAAGATACTAACAAGTGGAGTGTTCCAACTTAGTAGCATTACTGGCAACAAGAGTGAAGAACAATATGCACCACCTGGCTATCCATACTTTCTAAGCACAACTCGCAGTAAGGTAGGCGACTATCATCGATACACCGGTAGCAGTGCAGTTATGTTTGTATTAGACGGCAATTGGTTGAATCAACGTTATAAAACAAAAGCCATTGACTACTGGGAACGGGCATGGCAACACAGCGGTGGTACACGTTCCAGCGAAAGCGAAGACCGTGTGTTTACAAAGACACCTGAGATTCCAATTGATTGTGTACGTGCTGTTCATGTGCTACTTAAAGAACAAAGTGAAAATCGTAGTCCAGAAGTTAGAACTATCTTAATCACTGCTAAGAAGCGCGGCATTCCAGCTTACTTGTACACAGATGAGTCAGCATGGCGTTTACAGGATACTCGTAAAGCAGTTACACCAGGTGAGGCTGCACCACTGCTCAAAGGACCGCAGACAAAAGGTTATACACCAAGTCGTCCGCAGACAATGTATTTAGAGCCATGGTTAGAACTAATCTATAAGAACAATAAAGCAGAGCTTACACCACGTGCCGAAAAGTTACGTCACGATTTAATATACTACGGTAGCAGATATCCAGATGAAGATAGTAATCTGGGCACTGATATGAGCAATGCTCGTAAGCCCAATAGTTCTGACTATCCAACAGCAGTTAAGATAAATGATTACATGCGTAAAAACAAATTTGTAAATACTGTTGCATTAAAGAATGCGCTAGTAGATAAGTGGGATAAGATCAAATGAAGATTAACGACATTCTGTATGAGTACGATCAAGACTCTGCAAACAGTAAACAAATTATAGCAAAGCTAAAACAGCTTGGATACACAGCCATTGGTGACGGATACGATGCTACAGTATGGAGCAAGGACGAAGGCAGCGTTCTTAAAATTATCATGCCTCAGGAACTATCCCGGGACGAAGGCGATGCTGCATTCCTTGCGTTTTATGAGTTCTGTGTAGCGCATAAGAGTTCTCCGTTCCTGCCAAGATTTATCAGCATTGGTGGTGAGGATCATACAGTGTTTACGCTTAATGGTGTAGACTACAGACAAATATCAATGGAGAAACTTGCGCCGTTAGAAAATAATAGTTTCATGGAACAGATGATATGGGGATTAAGTGAGTTGTCAACAATAGCGTTTATGAAGTGGCGCGATGCAAAAAAACAATTAGCTGATCCAAAATTCTGGGAACACTTTTCTGGCCCAAATAGAGAAGGTGATGTAGTACAAGGATTAAGTAATCCGGCGGTGGAAAAAATGTACGCAAGTTTGTTTGTAGTGATGCAACAGCTATTCCAATTTGGAAGAAGTCGTGGGCAAGGTTGGGATTTGCATACTGAAAATGTAATGCGACGCGGTGCTACGCCAGTTATTACAGACCCGTTTACAGGATAATAGTATGTTAATTAAAGATATAATAGAAAATGACGAGCCAGTTAGAATCAAGCTAGGCAATAACGAAGCAGCTAAAGCATGGATTGAAAAAGTCTACGCAAAGTACCCGCATACAATGCAAAACAATCACGTTATGGTATGGGGTGAAGGTGATACACAACAGTTTGCTATGTTCGAGCTTGTTCCAAGTTTTAGCAAGCGTGGTGCAGTTGAAGTTAAATGGTTCCAAGCGTATCCTCTACGTCAAGGTGTAGGCAGCAAAGCTATGCAGGAACTACAGTCTATGGCACGTGCAGATGGCATTGCGCTTACACTATTCCCGTGGGATAAGGGGCAAGTAAGTCAAGCCAAACTAACAAAGTTCTATCGAGGACAAGGCTTTAAGCCCACAGTCAAGGGCAGTAAAAGTATGGCCTGGGAAACAGCTGAAGAAGTAACTGAACTATTTGCGCCGGGTAAGGATTGGAAATGGAGTTTTACTGGCAAGGAAGAAGCAGTAGCAGTATTCCACGTGGGTAGTGTACCTTATGTGTTTACTGCATATACACGCGGTGATACACCTGATGTATGGGAAGCTGAATTTAAAAATGCTGAACGAGGTGGCACTAAAACATCTAAGTTTGGTTTAACTGGCACTGGTAACTCGGCCGAAGTAATGTCAACCATTGCTGATATTATGCGTGCCTTCTTAGAAAAATACAAAGACACGATTCGAATATTAGTATTCAGTGCTAAAGAAACAAGTCGTCAAGCACTGTATGCTAGAATGGCCAAGCGTTTACTGCCAGACTGGAGACTGACTCAAGTTGGTGGCGACTTTATACTAACTGCGCCTAAATGAAATATGGGTCTTCCCAATAACTTCATCTCTGGAGATTGGTCCTGCCTTAGCAGACGTAAGTACTGCACAATAATCACGTGTAACGTAAGGTTGGCAGGCCAGTTAATATTCTGCCGGGTAAGCATCTAAGTGTGTGCCGATGCCCAATTCTGTGAGTACACCACGGACTACTATTCACTACCCGTCTCAGTACGGATGCCTTAAAATGTTGCCCCTCAGGGTCTTACGTTTGAATACTAGTATACAGGTTGAGTGTAGCGTAAGCTAACTTAGTTCCAATGCGTCCATAACAACATATGACACCGAAGTTGTTTTAAAAATCGTAATAGGTAGGGTAAGGTACAGAGCCCAGAGACGCGGAAACCCAAACACCTATTGTCTCAGTGTGGCTGATCGTCTAAGCAAACATCTCATCCGGCATCCTTAACGGGGTGTCGTATGGCCTCCCAATCTAGCAAAACTATCACTATAGTTCATTATTATTAAATCAAATTTTTCGTGTTAACAATAACTTAACTCAAAAAATTATGGATCTACTTACTTGTACCGTAAAATTTATGATCCCGCAAAATTATGGTTAACAGACGTAAAGCATGATATAGGGATTAATGAATATATACGAGTCTGCATATTACAGGACCACATCTCTTGACATAAGTACGTTCCTATGTTACAATATACTATGAAACTATTAAAACTAATACCAGGACCTACGAGTATTGCTTGGGTATTGATAACTGCCGCTTTGCTTGTAAGCATTGACCTTTATAAACCAGTTGCAGTTGAAAGTATCCAGCTTAAAGGCTTTGACACATTGCTTGCTAGCGATACTATAGCACAGTCAGACGCAGTTGTTATCATTGACATAGGCGAAGCCAGCATTGAACGTTTGGGTCAATGGCCGTGGGATCGTCGTGAACTTGGCCGAGCAGTTACACGCATACAAGAGTCAGGCGCTGCTGCCATTGTAATGCCAATTATTATGAGCGAAGCTGACAGGGCCAATGGTGATAAAGAGTTTGCTGCTGCATTGCGAACATCTAATACAGTACTTGCTCAATCTCCTACTACACAAAATAAGAAACCTGACGGAGTCCGTCGTGGCGTTGCAGTTATTGGAGGCGATGCAGCACCTTGGTTATTTACATGGCCCGGAGCACTGGCGCCATATAAGCCATTGGCAGATACTGCCGCAGGCGTTGGTACAAGTGTAGTAGCACCTGAGGTAGACGGTGTTGTCAGACGTATGCCATTGGTTGTGGCGTTTGGGCAGGACATTTATCCCAGCTTACCGTTAGAAGCACTTCGTGTTGCTACTGCACAACAAAGCTATCAGGTTAAAGTTAGCCCTGCTGGAGTAGAGAAAGTTCGTATTGCTGGACAGCCTGTTATTACCACAGACGAACATGCCAGAGTTTGGCTACGTTGGAACAATGAGTTTACACATTACGAACTCAGCGATTTAAAGAATAAAAAGATTGATTTAAAAGGAAAGATTGTAGTACTAGGACTAACTGTAGAAGGTCTTGGCGGAATTATTGCCACGCCTCGCGGAGAACAATGGGCTCATTATATACAAGCACAGACTGTACAAACTCTATTAGATGGTAATAGTCCAGTTAGACCTGCGTATGCCAATGTAATTGAATTATTGATTATTATTTTAATTGCGTCAGCTTTGTATTTTGTTATGCCAAAGTTGCCATTTTGGGCAGTGGGTGTAGCGTTAGTGGCCACAGTTGGCGGTGTCATTGGCGGAAGCTTCTATGCATGGAATCATTATAGTCAATTATGGGACATTTATTATCTAACAATTGCCAGTGTTATGTTGTACGGACATGCACTGTTTGCACGTTTTGTAATTGAATTTAAACAGAAGCAACAAATTAAAAAGCAATTTAGCACATACCTGAGTCCAGCACTTGTTGCCAAGTTACAAAAGAATCCAGAGCTGTTACAACTAGGTGGCGACGAGCGTGAATTAAGTATTATGTTCACTGACGTCAGAGGCTTTACCACTATCTCAGAACACTACGGTCGAGATGTACAAGGACTTACTCGAATAATGAACCGTTATATGACTGCAATGACTGCACGTATCATTGCCAATAACGGAACATTAGACAAGTATATCGGAGATGCGCAAATGGCATTTTGGAATGCACCGCTTGACGAAAAGCGGCATGCACATATGGCAGTTAAAACTGCGCTAGAAATGATGGGAAGTTTAGATGAATTTAATAAAACAATTGTGGCTGAAGGCGTCCCTGCTTTTGGTATGGGGCTTGGCATTAATACTGCCGCCGTTGTTGTGGGTAATATGGGTAGTGATCAGCGGTTTGATTACACTTGCCTTGGCGACGGTGTTAATTTGGCGAGCAGACTCGAGGGCCAGTCTAAGACGTATGGTGTCAAAATTATTCTAGGACAACGTACAGCAGAGTTAGTCCATGACGAATATCCAGTGGTAGAGCTAGACTGCATTGCAGTTAAAGGTAAAACTCAAGGAGTACATATCTTTACGCTTGGGAAAACCGATGCAATGTTGCATAAGCAGTACTTAGAGCTTTACTACAAAGGCGCCTGGAGCAAAGCCAAATTGGTTGCATTAAAAATTCTCAAGACAGACACTGATTTAAATGAATATTACACAAATATGATTGCTAGATTCGACGATAAAGATAATCATCCTGCAGTATGGGATGGAGTGTGGCGTGCAACGAGTAAATAAACAATGACACAACAATTAAATTATGATTTTACGCAAGCACCGCTTCGTAACCCGGACTATTTCTATCCGTTAATACTAGAATTAGACCCCGGCGAAAAAGCCAATTTTATTGCCACAGGTTTAGTGCCACACGTTAATAAGATCGCAGGCACCAAGCACGGGTTAAGCAATGTAGGCAATGCCAATGAATATTTTCCTAAAACTATTGCACTTACCAATGCATACGTAAAAGATCTTGGACTCCAGGTTCGAAAGGTTACATTGTTCCTTAGTGACAGTGACCAAACAAGCTGGGTAATACATTCAGATGGAGTATATTTCAAAGGTAAGCCAGCTATATTAGAAGCACGTATTAGCTATTACGAAATTGCAGAAGCGCCAGGTGCAATTCGCTGGTGGGATGATATTAAATCAACGTTGCAAATATATGCCAAAACTGAGTATACGCAAGAACGTGTTACCTATATTGCTGATTGCGCCGAAGATATTAGAGATAATAAACTAACATGGGACGATATTCCGCCACCTGCATTTAGCGCAGTTACAAGTACTCCAAGTGCGTTATTAAGAACAAATCGCCCGCACCATGTAATTCAAGGCCCTGGACTGCGTGTTACTGTTAGCTGTCAACTTGTTTTCAATGATGGAAATCCCATTGGAGTATGGGAACATATTCAAAACAACATTCACAAATTAGGAGTTTAAATGTTATATTTCGCTTACGGTATGAATACCAATGATAATGCTATGCCAGGCGCTACAAGACTTGGTAAGTCAACACTATTAAATTATAGCTGGGAGATGTTGCAGTATGCTAATGTGTACGATAACTATGGATCTAATGTAAGTGGTATTCTGTGGGATATCAATGAAGATACATTAAAGTATTTGGATGTACGCGAAGGTTATCCAGATTTCTATAATAGAATATTAACAGATGTAGAACACGAAGGCGTAACACAACGTGCCTGGGTGTATTACATGACTGATTACTATAGAGAAAAGTTAAAGGATACTGCGCCAAGTGAACATTACCTAGCGTCTGTGGTTGAAGGTTATGCAGCCAATGGGCTAACGCTGCCTACTTCTCTTTAATTTCTAACGCTTGTTCAAATTTCTCAGTCGCTTCTTTTTCAACTTTGCGACTTTCAATGATCTTTTCAGCTTCAATGATGCGACCGCGTAAATGCAGTGTGGTGCTGACCTTTTGATTTAAACGAATCAGATCGTTATCTAACATACGTACACGATCAATTAGTCCAATTAATGTATTAGATGCTTCACTTAACACAGGTTTAATATCTTGTGTTGCCCATTGCCATACGTAGAAAATCAAATATGCCATTCCGCCAGCAGCCACAATAGGGAAGCCGTATTTGTTAATTAGTGTCGCGATATCCATAGTTTCGTATTCCTGTTTGTAAATCTTCATCGTCATACACTGGTGTGCATACATGGCCCCAAGTTAATAAAAACATTGTATGTTCTTCGCCTTCATTTACCCAAAATCTTGTGCGATTTAAGTGTGCATCAAAATCAATTTTATTTGCTTTTATCCATTTAACCACTTGTAGAAATTCGTCGTCAAGAGTTAACACATAGTATTGCAGCTTAGGCATTATTCTTTGCCTGCTAATTCTGCTGCACCGTCACGCATAAATGCCACAAGAGGATCTACTTTAATAAGCATTGCTTGCCCATTATAATTTACAACTTTAAAGTAATCGCCAGCCTTCCAGCCTAAACGGTCAATGTTTAATTCTTTGTCTAGAATAATTCTATCAGGATGCAAGTCCCAATCGTATTCATAATGCTTCATTAATCGCGCCTTGCGTCATTCTTGCCGTCTGCTCGGGCAATACGGTCTACGTCCGGGCGCAAACCCAACGCATCACTTACAATAGTGTCAATGCGTATCACGTCGTGATTCATAGTTTTGACACGGTTATCTAACGCACCAATGATGTTCTTAAGTCCATTTACACTTGAAGTAACACCAGCTAAAATAAACTTCAACGTTAAAAATACAAAATAGCCAGCAGCCATTGCGGCAGCAATTGGGAAGCCAACTTCGGCTACCAGTTTAAAAAATTCACCCATAATGTTGAGCCTCCCTGTTGGAGTATTTAGTACTATGGATATAATTCACTAACGTTTTAATAACGGTAAATAGAGTATGACATTAAAGTGTCAAAACAATAAATATAACTATGAGATTACGCGACTTAATCATAACTGAAGACGATGCAGGAGCATCAGCTACCGCAACTACGTCTGGCGATATAGCTACTGTAGCATATCCGTTAATGGTTAAAGGTCGCAACCGCAGAGAAAAGCGTAGAAATGCGCGAAACGCTGTTGGTCAGAAAACTGACACTATGCCTGCCAATATTGGCAAGGGCGTATTCAATGATTAATAAAGGAATAAACAACATGATCCGCATCCGATTAATGCACGAAGGTAAAGCAGTAAAGCAGATTTCAAGCCGTCTTCACGAAGGCATCGTATTAGAGCAAATTGCCCGTTTTAAAGACGATTACGATACAATTCAAATTTTAGAAGGCGACCTTTCTGAGGATGCCAAAAGTATGTTGCATCATGTTGCTAAAAAGATTGTCCCAGCAGCATTAGCAGCAGGTATGGCAATGGCAGGCGCTCCGGCTCAAGCACAACAAGGTGGCGCTAATCCTAACTATCCAGGCATGAACTATAGTGTTGGCCAACACATGAGCGATATCTTTAGTCCAGACTATAAAGAGAAAATGCGCCAACGTGAATACGAAAAAGATACACAGCGTCAAGAATGGAATGCAAAGCAAAACGAAATTCGTCGCCAACGCATTGAAGCTTCGCGAGGCAGCGTAAGCAATACTCCAGGAGTACAAAAGAATGTTACAGTGTATGATCAAGCCCGTCCAAGTGCTGATGGTAAGTTCTACGTAATTTACGGAATGGATGATCGTGTCACACGTATTCCAGTTGTGGGAACAGAGTTTATGGCAGCTGATAGTCAGCGCCTTGCACATTACATTGCTCCAAACGGACAAGTATATTATGTACGTCACTCACACAATTCGGAACCTAAAAAAGAAAATAGCACTACATTGTTCAACGGTGTAACAGAGTCTGAGCTTGATGAAGCAGCGCCTGGTTTTGTACGTCACGCTGCTGGCGCAGTCACTGGAGCACTACTAGGCGCCGGCGGCGCAGTAGGTGGCCACTTGGTAGCTGGTCCATTGGGTGCAGTTGCAGGCGGCGCTGCAATGGCTGTTAAAGGACACGACATTGGTTCAAGTGCTGCTGATGCATTGTGGGATAGATTTGCTGGTAAGAAAAAAGAAGCAGAAGTTGATGAAGAACAAGTTGACGAACTTAGCAAAGATACATTAAAGTCCTACTCAAAAGCAGCAGGGCATGACGTGCATGCTGACCAACGTGATGCAGGTGGTGCAAGAGATCAAGCAGCACATAGTACCAAACACGGCGATGTCAAGCAAAGTGCAGCATGGAAAGACGAAGCTGAATGGCTAGACAAACGTGCTGAAAGACGTGCTGGCAGAATTGCCAAAGCTACTACTAAGATTGCACAAAAAGAAGGCGTGACAGAAGGTGTTGCAGAAACATTGCCAATGGCAGATGCTGTAAAGTTATTACGCAAGTATGGTGCCGATCATTTCAAAACAACCAGCAATGAATTGCATTTTTATAAAAACGGCAAGCCATTCAGCGTTAATTTGGTTATGAACCCTGATTCGACTCGCAGTGCAAGTTTAAGCAGTTTAAACTCTGCTACTCGTGGATTAAAAGGGGTAGCAGTTGGCGAAGGCTATACAGTTACTCGTGGCATTGACAAAGAGCGTTATCAAGAGCGTCCGGGATTAGAAGGTCCATTCTCTGCTAAAAATGGCAAAGTTGTTTATTACGACAAGGTAGAAGGCAAGTATTACGATCCTGAAACTGACTTCTATCTTGGCAATGATGATTGGCAAGCAATGAATGAAGGCGATCCAAATGCTACGGTAGGGACTATTCCTTCAAATGGTACAGTTGCACCTGCATCAATGTCAACCCCTACTAAGTTTGCACCAACAGGTAAACCAACCGCGGCTAAATTTAATGCGCAAGGCCAATTAGAATTAGATGACGATGCTGAATTAGATGACGATGCAGTAAAGCAATTACAGGCTGCTGGAGTTAAAATTGCAGAGAGCTATGGAGATTTAGAAAGTATTCTAAGTCAATACAGCACTGACTATGCTAAGTTCAAAGCTGGCGGTGATATTGATGAGAACCAAGACTTCTTTGATGCATTGTACGAATACTATTTTGATGAGATGCCATATGGTGTAAAGAAAGCACGCACTGGCGATCCACTTGAATGGATTACACAACGATTAGACCAAGAAGCAGGAGTTGAACCAGTTGCAGAAGCAGTGCAATCACCTGACAGTATGACGCCTAACTGGGCAAAGTATGTACTGGATCAACTTTACAACAGCGACGGCGAAGTTACAATGACTAATCTGTTTGACGAACACATCCCCGGCTTACACGCTATGTTCATGGCTACTGCACAGGAACACGGATTGGACCCAGAAGAAGATTTCCAGGATGTTGAACACGAAGTACTGTTAAAGTTAGAAGGTATTATCAAAGGTGGGCACGGATTAGATGAAGCTGATGAAGTTGGCGATGAGTCAACAGCTGATCAAAATATTGTTATGCAAATTCGCAAAGCAAGTGATTACGAAAAGCCAACTACTATTATGTTAGGTGATGGCAATGAAGTTCGTATTACTCAACAAACTGCTGATAAGATTTTATCACAATTTAATAAATTAATGCCAGCTGGTAAAGAACTAATGCAAACTACATTAAATACCGAAGATGGATTTAATCAATTACTTGATTACTTTGGCGAAACTGCTGTAGCAAATGAAGTATTCGTAGAAGCACACGCAAGAGCACGTTCTATTATTAAATCAGTATTTGGAAAATAAAATGAAAATTAACGACTTTAACGAAGCAGGCTCAAATCGCGACGCTTACCAACGTGACTACGATAGTAGTGTTAGCGGAATGGGTCGTCCTGACGATCACCGTGGATTAAGACAAGAGCTTGCACATGAAACAAACAACATTGCAGTATATATTAACGGCAAGTTGTGGAAAGTATGGGCTGGTAAAGGCACTGCTGATAGTCGTGAAGAACGTGCCTATTTAAATAATATGCAAGGTTGGGCAGCTAATAAGTCTGCTGCCACTGGCAAGAAATGGACAGTTGGTTTAACTGGTGCTAACGTAAGCGAAGCAACCAGTGCTGCTGTTAGAATGCAACGTGCTGCTGATAAGCAGCGAGCTAAAAGCGATGCAAGTTTAGCCCGTACACCAAGCAGTATCCCCAAGAAAGAAGAGCCTAAACAGCAAGGTGTAGCGGAAGGCTGGAAAGATGAATCTGACGATTATAAAGAATGGTCTAATCATGTCAAAGATGCATTATTAAGTGTTGGTCCAAGTCAACAATACGGAATGGCACAACGATTAAGTCAAATTGAACGTACACATTTTGGTAGCGACATACAAACTGGTTTTAATGCACAAACTGGTAAGCCTGACTCTACTAGCTCAAAGGACCTGACAGGTACAGTTTCACAAATATATAGAGCAATCAAAGATGGTTCACTTGCATCAGCAGCGCCAGCAGCTGGCACGCAGCAAACACCATTTGGATCAGTTAATAGACCTGTGGGCGCTGTTGACCCGTATCATGCATCGCCAGCATTGCCCAATGGTGATAGGCCAGCTGCACAAGCTGTACAAGCACAGCGCCCAAGCGGTTCGGGTAATATTAAAATATTAAGAACGGAAGAAGATTGGGAAGAAGCATTAAATAATCAAGATTCCAGTGACGACAGCCCAACAACTGCTGCTGGTGTTGGCGCAGCGATGGCAAAATTACCAAGTTGGAAAGTAATGCTGGCAACTATTATGTTAGCTTCAAAACTTCCTATCATTGGTGACAAGATAAAGAATTCAATAATATCGTCAATAAAGAACGAGTTTGGAGTACAAATGTCTTTCAAAGAGGCATTGGGATATATGCAGCATGTTAGAACTACACCGCCAGAGGAAATTGTAAGTCCAGCAGTTTGGAAGTTTGAAAAAGACGGTGGCGACTATGAAACTGCAATTGAACAATTACCAGATGAAGAAGTAAATGTATCACCTGCACATGTAATGGCTACAATCTCAAATGATTTAATTTCATCTGGCATTGCACAAGAGATTGAGCCAGAATCAAACGGCGCAGGAGCGTTTGATAGTATGGCATCACAATTAACTAAGAAAACTGAAAGTATAGTTGAGTCCGACTACACCCCTGCAGTGGGTGATGAAGTTTTATGGCGTCATAGTGATCCGCAGTCAAAAATGATGCCAATGCCAGGCACAGTGTTAGCCCTTGCTCCGGGTAAAGTTAAACTTAGAATATACAGTAAGCGTATGATTCAAGACAGCGGTAAAGACACCCTTGTTCTTGATCTTAATCATTATACTATAATGCCAAAGCAAGGTGTAGCAGAGATGGACTCGCAGGGTTATACTGGTAGCCGTGACCATAAGAGTAAAAGTACTTACGGTTCAAGAGACGACTATGAACTTGGTCACAAAAAAGAATATACTGCCAAAGCGATTACTCCGGGTCAAACAACTAAAAAAGCTACAGACATACTTAACAAAGCATTTAATAATGCAGATAAGAAGAAAGGTGTGGCGGAAGCTGGACTTAAATTCAACGGTGGGTTTCCGGATGTGGATCACATGAACGGACCACGTGGTATCAACTTGCCTTTAGCGCCTACTAAAAAATTCTTCACTGACAAACAAAAGTGGTCACAAACAGTTGATGATATCAACAGTTCAAAGTATGATGATAACAGTGAATACACTGGTATGACAGGTCGTTCTACTGTATCAATTGATGGTCGTGAATGGGCAAGATGGAGTGACGCACAGCAAAAAGGCTACATTGAATTGAGTTCAATGTCCGAGCAAGGTGTGGCGGAAGGGCAATTTGATGACACCAACAAAGAAATTGCTCGTGGACTGATTCATAAATTAAACAGCACTGAACAAGTTTTCAAAGTTCTGGCAGTATCCAAAAGCAACGCATTAGGTAAGAAAGTTAAACTGAATGTAAAAGCCAGTTCATTGGAAGAAGTGTTTGAACGATTAGCAGCCAGTGATTGGTATCCATTAGACATCAATGGTGTAGAAGTAATCAACGGCAAGCGTCTAAAACAAGGTGTGGCGGAGGCTGAAAAGAATCCACATACAAGCGCACTAGGTAAAGCATTGTATCGTGACCTAAGCAAAGAGAAGAAGGTCAGTCCTGAACAAGTAGAAAAGAACAAAGCAAACTGGGCGAAGAACCCGCACAACCCTGCTAATAAACAGCAAGGTATGGCGGAAGACAAAAAACAGCAGGAATACAAAGTGTATATTCAAGACTCAGATGGTTCTGAACGGCTAGGAAACACTATTACAGCCAAGAGTCCAGGCAATGCTAGAGAATTAGCCAAACAGCAAGG
>Ga0208426_1000007_pt1 | contig 67600 bp, 82 predicted proteins | sample DEB19_08_DNA_6_FD_184524 | JGI IMG/M metagenome (GOLD analysis project Ga0208426, IMG submission 184524) | Aqueous microbial communities from the Delaware River and Bay under freshwater to marine salinity gradient to study organic matter... | ecosystem: Environmental > Aquatic > Marine > Coastal...
GAATGTCATAAGCACCCCGATGCCAAGGAGCTGCGCAAGAATGTGGGCAAGGGTTCAAACTTCGGTTACTGGTATTCTGGCTGGCTCGGCACAACAGCCAAGAACATGGGCTGGGATATGGAGCGTACCAAGAGGGCGGTGGATGGCTACATCTCGCGCTTCTATGTTGGTGAGCAGTGGCGGGTAGGCACAATTCAAACACTGGCACAGCAAGGCTACGTTGAATTACCGGATCGTCATCGGCGGGTTCGGATTGAAGCCACAGACCGCTGGGCTGATATGATGCGAGACATTTTTGATTCTCTCGGTTCAGATGCAGCGACTAACTACGGACGCTTGGCCATCCGCAAGATCCAGCAAAGGGCAGGTAATCAGGGGGTGAATGCCATGATTCAAGGCTCGTGTGCAACACTGGCTAAGCGTGCGATCATCTCTATGGTGAATAGACTGAGCAAGACCAACTATGAGGCTCGTTTTCTATGTTTGATCCACGATGAAGTTTTATTCTCCGTGCATAAGCGAGATTGTCTGGCCGTGATGGACTTGCTCTATGAGGAGATGATTGATGGTCGCGGGGTGGTCAACAATCTAAAACTGGATTCTTCAATCGCCATTGGCTACACCTTCCAACCTTACCATCCGGTTAAGGCGAAGTTTGGCCAGATTGAGTTGATGGAGATGCCTGAATTACCGTTCTTGGATAAGTCTCGCAAGGGCAAGGCAGCTACTCAGGAGGAACGCCAGTTGATCATTGACTACCTGAGTAGCCGAGGGTAGAATACTCGGAATATGACCCGCACCCCTGCTTGCAAGTGTGGGTTCTTTGCGTGTAAACTCTCGGTCTGGATACTTTTCCTAAGCCATTGCAGAATATCGCAATGGTTCTTTTTTGGGTTGAATCTGAAAGGTTTTATATGTCGGAACGTGATGAAGAAATTGACCAGCAAGCGCTGGATATTGCTTTGCAAGAATCTTTGAGCAAGATTTTGGGCGTGCCTAGCCGCAACACAACTGGTTACTGTCATTGGTGTGGTGAGGAGGCAGCGAAAGGTGCTCTCTATTGTTGCAAGGAGTGCGCCGAAGACCATGAGAAGCTGATTCGACAGAAGGCTAGGGGTCTGTTTTAGCTTGCAGAACCTAGTAACTTAGGCTAGTATGCCCCCTCCATTAAAGTTCCATCACCTGTTTACTGAGGAAATACCATGAGCATTCTTGACCATCTTGACATCGACACCTCCACTTTGCCTGACGAAGTGAAACTCAATCTGAGTTCAGAGCGTCCAGACACCACGATTGCAGGTCAACTGTTTGGTATGCTGACTGAGGCGTTTGAAGAAGCGGGTCCAGCAGTACCGCCACAATTTACCATTGATGAGGCAATCATTCTGGCACATGCAGTTCTGGGTTTAACTATCAAGCGTACCAGTGCAGCCACTGCTTTACGCTCGCTGGTTGAACAAGGCAAAGTCACCAAGGTGGCTGGTACCAAGAGTACCTATATTCTTGGTCGGCCAGTTGTTCAGCAAGAAGTCGAAGCAGCATAAACCTCTGCCGTGCTAGAATAAACCCGCCAAGTGCGGGTTTATTTTTATCTGGAGTTTTTATGGCTGCTATTCGTTGTACAGGGAAGAAAACAGAGAAGGATTCGATGCTCTATTTCACCAAACATGGCTCAGCTTATGGTGCGGACATTATTCGACTCAGAGATAAAAGCGACACGGGAGAATATGAGGAAGTTCGCCCTTGCGACTTCTTGGTTGTCCTTCACCAATTAACAATATATGTTGAGTGTAAAGAGACCAATGCAACCACCAAGCCTACTTTAGGTTTCAGTCGGATTAGAAAAGGTCAGTGGAATGGGATGTTGAAAGCTAAAAGGAATCGCAGTCCCTATGTAATTATCTTCCAGCACATTCAAAGCAACCAGATATTTATGGTAGACTCTTCAGTATTACTCGAAGCTAAAGACAAGGGTAAAAAGTCCCTGTCTGAAGCAGAATTGAAACCTTACTCTTTTTCTTTAGGAACCGCCGATGCGCTGCTTAAACTCTTTCATGGTCGATCTTGAGACTACAGGAACTCGACCAGACCTTAATCATGTGGTAGAAATTTCAATCGTTGCCTTTGACCCGATCACTCAGGAGAGAGATGTAGGCTTAACCGTAAACATGGGTCGCAACCAAGCTAATAGGGTGGCAGACCCTCAAACAATCGGTTGGTGGTCAGGGCAACCAAAAGAGATTAAGCAGTCAGTCTTCAAGAACTTTCTGGACCCAGCATTCGATAATCTAAAAGCTTTGCAGGAACTGAACGATTACGTCCTAAAACACCGCGATCCTTTTGGTAAGGCAGTATTCTGGTCTAAACCTCTGCATTTCGATTTTATGTTCTTACAAGGTCTGTACAAAGATGTCGGGGTTTATTGTCCCTTTCCGTACTATATTACGCTAGATATGTGGAGCTACTGTGCTGGACTTTTAAACTTTGATCGTGACCTTTACGAAAAGTTAAAGCCTGAACGTACCGACGCTCACAGTTCATTGGCAGACTGCCAATGGCAATTAGACTGGTTATTCACGGTGCAAAATTATGTTCGAGCGCAACCCGAAGATTAAGCTATTCGGTGATGACTGGCAGTTTATCGGCGACCCTCATATGGGTCGTCAGTTTTCTCAGGTATCACCTCAAACCCAGAAGGCTCTGGCCATCAAGCAGTTTGAAAAATTCAAGGAGTTGATGCAGGTTCCAGCCAAATACCGCTGTGTGGTGGGTGACTTGTTTGACAAACCGCATGTCCCAGAGTGGGTCATCATGCAGATGATTGAGCTGTTGGATTCTCCCAACACTTGGGTCTTGCGTGGTAATCACGATGAGTCCAAGAGCGATCTGGACAAGTCTTCGTTTGACCTTCTGCAACACACCCCTATTGCCTCCCGCTGCGTGCGTGAAGAGCCGATGTTGTTCTACGATGGTAAGCTTGCGCTGTGTGGCTGGAGCTTTAAGAAAACGCTGCTGGAGCAACTGGAGGGGCTGCGGCCAGAGGTGATTGTGACCCATCTTGACCGACTAGATTATGGTTCGGGCAGTCAGAATGTAATCCCCTTCACCGAATTGGAAGCACGGGGGGTGAAGCGGGTGATCAATGGCCATGAGCACAAACCGTACCAAGGTTGGTACGGATCTCTGGAATACATTGGCACAGGCTCCCTGCTACCCTACACGCACGCCGAAGATCCTGAGCAGCAACTGTTTATCACCCTGACCAAGCAGCAGTTACTGGAAGACCCAGAAAAATACTCGGAACATTTTGTTCGGGTGTTGGGTGAAGACCTGTCTGGCCTAGAGGACTTCAAATGTCTGGCGCTGCAACTGAAGAAACCACAGACAATTGAGGCACAAGATTTGGTGCTTGAGGTGGCCAATTATTCTACCAATTCTCTTTTGCGTGAGATTGGGTTGGCGCGTGGCCTGCCTGAACATCGAATCGTGGCCTTGCAAGATATGATTGAGGAAGCAAACAATGATTAACAGTCTCTACCTCAAGCACTTTGTTAAACACAAAGAGGTTCATGTTGAATTTACTGAGGGTGTGAATCACATCTGCGGTGAAAATGAGGCGGGTAAATCACTACTGATAGAGGCAATTGGCTTTGCCCTATTTGGTAGCAGTGCCTTACGTCTGCCTGCCAACACCTATAGCAAAGCCACCTCAGTTTCACTTTATTTTCAGGTGGCTGGGCAGGAATACACTCTGTATCGGACGCTGAGCCTTGCCGAACTTCAAACCAATGGTTCTATCATCGCGTCAGGCAACAAACCAGTCACCGAGACTATCAACCGACTGTTCGGTTTTAACCAGCAGGTCTTTAATGTGGCCAACCTGTGTAAGCAGTTTGATGTTACTCGGATGTCTAGTCTAACACCCGCAGACCGCCGCAGGATCATCGACAATGTGGTTGGCTTGAGTGGCATTGAGACGGTGATCAAGCAGCATAAAGCTCAGCTTACTACCCTCTCTGGCAGCCTACGCAGCTTAGAGAGCGTGAGACCCGCCAAGGTTTTCGAGCCTGATAAGTCGGTCGATCAGCAGTTGATCGAGAGTTACAGCTCAGTGATGCAGGGACGTAATCGGGCGCTGATTGAGCTGCAAGGTAACCGAGATCAATACTTACGGTTGTCGCAGAAATTGGCCAATTGTCGAATCATTGCAGCCAAACCTCTGCCCTTTGACTTCGATCCGAGAGAGGCTGAATACCACCGAGCCAATGTAAGTAGGCTGGCCGCCCAGATCAAGAACCCCCACGCCCAACCACCTACAATCACTCTGGGGCAGCTTGAGCAGGACTGGCACGACTACACCATGCAGAAGCAGAAGAGAGAGCTGGAAGCGATGGGTGGCCACAGCTGCGAATCGTGTGGCCACTTCACTGCGCTGGGAGGTGTTAAGCTGAAGGAGTTGAAGAGCCAACTGGGTGATGCAGTTGTTGCGCAACCCAGCCTCTCAATCCAACAATGGAAGCAGCAGAACCAGAGCTATTTGGAACTGGTGAAAAATCGGGAGGCTCTATCAGAATTGATAAAAAACTGTGGGAAACCATTCACTTCGGAACAGATTGGGGAGCAGGTTGAGGCCATCGCTTCCCATAGCGCCCACGCTCAATCGGTGGAAGCGAGGGAAAGGCTGGCTACAGAATTGGCTGAATTGAATTACGACTCGAAGGAGACTGAGGAGACTATTGCTAAATTGATGGCTGAGCAAAATAGTTTGACCAGTCAGTACCAGCACCAGATTGATCTGAAGCACCAGTGGGTGGCCTTCGAGAAGTCTCAGAGTTCCTTAGAAGGATGGACGGCACGCCACCGGGAGTTAGAGACTGAGGCCGAGGAACTAAAGCTGGAGGTTTTAGTGTTGACTGAACTGATGGCCAAGATTAAATCTGAACTGCTGCCTAATGTAAATCAGGTGGCCAGCTCTTTGCTAAGCCTGATGTCTGATGGAACTCACACAGAGCTGGAGCTGACAGATGAAATGGATATACTGGTAGGTGGCACTTCTGTTGACGCTCTGTCAGGTTCAGGTAAATCTATAGCCCACCTTGCGTTAAGATTAAGCCTTGCACAGATTCTGACTACAGGGGTTTTCCCTGTGTTCATTGCTGATGAAGTTGATGCTTCTATGACCGAAAATCGTAGCAGCTTAACCCTTCAGGCACTCCGATTGATGTTGAAAAAGACTGTTAAACAGTTGATCATCATCAGTCACAAAACCCTAGATGACGTTGATCACGTCATTCAACTTTGAGGAAATTATTATGATTATCCCCCTGTACGGCTATGTTGCTGTAATCGAAGACCCTCAGTCACACGCCACGAAGGGCGAGAGCGTGACTGTATCAGGTAAGATCATCGCAACCCATTCTGACAGTGATCTGCCTGAAGGCTGCACAGTAGTCTTCAACTTGGAGGATGCTTTACATGTCCTGCTGAACTGTCAAACCGAAGCATTATTGGTGCAAGAGATGTACTTGTTGGCTATCCTGCCAAGCCAACCTTTAGAGGAAGAGAAACTATGAAACTGTCCCAAATTAAAGCTCGCATTGATTCTGTCCATGCTGCCCACGCCAATTGGTGGCTTGACCTAGAGACTGGCCTACCAAAGCAACGTAATGTGGGTGAGCTACTCTGTCTGGTTCATAGCGAGGTGTCAGAAGCTTATGATGGGCTGATGTCGGGTTTGGCCGACGACCATCTGCCGCAGTATGAGTGCTGGGCCGTGGAAGTGGCAGACGCGCTGATTCGTCTATTCGATCTGGTGGGGGGTCTCAAAATCTCGGAGCAGGTTCTTGAAAAGTTAAACTGGTACTTTGACACCGAGGAGGGGGATTTCGACTTTGATACCAACACCCAGTACCAGCTTGGGGGCCTAGAGGATTATAATCTCAAAGCTAAAAATACCCTGCCTTATGAACTCTACTGCATCATCCATTCTAGTATCAGTCGCTGTATGGAAGCGCATCGTAAGGGCAAAGAGACAGAGTTTCACCTGAACCTTGCCCTGACAATCTGCCATCTACTCGGCATGCCACAGTGTATGGGTTTGGGGGTTAAGAATAATCTGCTTGAGATTCTGGATGCCAAGGTTGCTTATAACAAGCAGCGGGCCGATCATAAGATCGAAAATCGTAAGGGCGAACACGGGAAGAAATACTGATGAATGTTGTTGAGTATGTAAAGAAGCATCTGGAACATGATGGTATCGAAGTAACTTGTCTCTCGCGTAGTGTCTGCAAAGAGACAGGAGCAGAAGTCTCAACTCACTTTGTGCGGATGCCTCGCATCATTTTACCTGAAGTAAATACGCATCGAAAATTTTCACGCAACGTTGCAAGCAGCCGGGCAATCCCGGTACTTAAAATGCTGGCCAATCTGAAGAACAAGTATTTCAAACCTCTCTTCTGGGGTAGCAACAAGGCAGGCATGGCTTCTACGGAAGAATTGGGTCTCTGGGCAACCCTACGCTGTGAATTGTGGTGGTGGTTTGGCATGAAGACTGCCAGTATGACCACCAAAGGTCTGACTAAGGCTGGCTTACACAAGCAATGGGCGAATCGACCTGTCGAACCCTATCTGTACGTGACTGCCGTCATCACCTCCACCGAGTGGGATAACTTCTATGAGCTTCGGATTGATGAAGCAGCACAGCCAGAGATCATTTCTCTGTCCTTAAAGATGAAGTGTGCCGCCCAAGACAAAGCACCGCGTATCGTTAGCAACAGCGATCCTCTGGACGCTTCCAATTGGCATTATGCCTATATTACCGATCAGGAGCGTCGCAAGTATCAGGGGCAGCCAGAGTATCTAGCCAAGTTGGACTCGGCTCGTTGCGCTCGCACCAGCTATTTGACTCAGGAAGGTTTAGTGCCGAACCATGAGAAGGAGCTGGCAACCTTCGATAAGTTGGTAGGATCTCACCCAATCCACGCCAGCCCAACAGAACACCAGTGCTATCCGTTGATGGATCGCAATGAAAAATCTGGCAACCTGACAGGTTTCCATCAATTCCGTAAGACTGTGGAGAAAGCGACATGGAAAAAGTAAACACTCTGGCTGAGATCGTGGCTGAGTTTAAAGCTCGATCAATCCAAGACACTCTGAGCGAACGTGGCTCACGCTATGGAGGCTTCGATAGGGTGGCTGGGGTTTCCCAGCACCTGCAGGCAATCTTAAACTGTGCGGGTTCTGAGTTTGATGATGTCCAGCAGGAGGCACTCCAGATGATCTGTAGCAAATTGGCCCGGATCTCCTGTGGTGACCCTAGCTATATCGACAGCTGGCATGACATTGCAGGCTACGCAACACTGGTGGTTGAGGATCTGAAGAAGGGGGAGGTAAAACATGAACGACATGAGTGAAGGATGGGATGATTAAACAAAAAGCCCGCTTACGCGGGCTTTTTAGCATTCAAGGCAGACTTTCACCACCACATTTATATCTATGGGCATACTGACAGTGTGCGCTGTGCAGCTGCTTAGCATGAGGCACAGACTAGGACTCATTAGTTAATGACCGCCGCAACGTCAAAACCGGCACGCTCAAAAACACTACCAGTCGCCACGCCAGTGCCCAAAAAACCGCTAATCTCATAAAAACCCCAAGACGTACAAAAACCGCCCGTAGGCGGCTACTGGTTTGCGCTATTTATGCGCTGGTTGCTTTGATAATACAAAAAACATCACGCAGTGCATTTAATAAACGCAAACAGCGCGTCACCGATCTGCCGATAGCCGGATATGTCAGGATGCACACCATTTGACTGGCGTGAGATAGTCACTGTGCTATTGCGGCTATTAACTGGCGATGCAGCGGCTTTCGGGTAGTTATTGACGGTATCAACCGATAGGCCTGTTGGTACGATATAGATGCGACTGGCTTCTTGGCCTGTGTACTTCAACAGCATTTGACGCGCCCAGATGTACATGTTGCGCTTATGCCGCCAACGTGTCTCTGTTGATGCGTAGTTAGCCCCGAACGCGTCTTGGCTGGCCGCTGGCGGTGGTGGGATCATCATGCCGATTTTGATGTTTGCATCAGCCGATTTGATGCTGCTGATTAGCGCGTCAAGGCTGGTGAAGCGAGTGTCAGCCGTTGTTGATGCTGCGCTGTCACTGACTTGGCCAAACATGTCATTAACTCCAAGCTGAATAAAAACCCAGTCTGGTGCTGCAATGCTGTTTGTTGATAGATACTGTGCAAAATTGACCGCACCACTAAACCAAAATGGGTTGCCTGCCACAGGGGATGAAGCACTAAATGCAATCGTCGCATCACCGGCAATCGCATTTGATTTAGTCAGCACGCCGCTTGACGCTGGTGCACCACCAGATACAACGCTGCAAATGATCGTGCCTGCGCCACCCGACAAATTGACAGCCTGCACACGGTATGTGCTGCCATTGTTTGTGTACTGAGTTGCATTGATGTTTGGTGGTGTCACTACGCCTGCAACCGTGAAGCTGTAGTACGTTGATCCCGCTGTTGTGTAATTCGGCACCGCCCAACCGCCGCGCCCTTCATGCAAGTTCGGTGCTGTGCCTTGTGTGCCAAGCAGCGTAACTGCCATCGCATCACCGCCGCTGACAATATCCAGTAATGTCTGTGTAATCAAACCAGCAGACACAAGGCTGTCACCAATCACAATGATTTTTTTGGTCATGCCTGACCCTGCGGATGCCGCCACAACTTTCAAACCAAGGGTGCGAGACGCTGCAATAGCAGCCGTTTTTTTGTCATGTAAGTTAATGCCCAGCGTGCCGCCTGTGACAGTCGCTGTAGGCGTCACTGTCCAGCGTTCAGCCTGTTGTGTTCCAACTGTGGCCACCACATCAGTGTTGTAATCACACACATCAGCAGCGATTAGGTTGTCTAGATACACATTCGCTTCGCGACCAATCACGCCGTAAATCATTGGCACTGCCAATATAGTGGGCGGGGTTGTGACTGATGCGGCAAGGGCATCGATAGCAGCCTGTACGGTTTGAGCTGCTAGACCTGATGCAGCGGGGTCGTATGTGATGCCGCTTGCTTTTTTGACCGCGCGAATATCTTCGGACTCAAGCAAGAATCGGCACGCGGCTTGGCCATAAGACGTCGATGGATTGCCGATAGCGATGGTGTTGTTCCAGCCACCAGCCGCGACGGTGAATGGGAATCCGTGCCGTGCTGGTGTGACGCCTGCGTTATAAGTCCAACTGCGAAAATTGATCGCGCTATCGTCGGCTGGCTTAAACATGACGAATAGATATTTCCCAGCATCGATGCTCAAGATCGTCGGCATTTGCAGTGTGAATTCGACGTTCGTCGTTGGGAAAGAGCCTGCCGCAACACTGCCGGACAGTGTCGCCGTGGTTGTTTCCATGTTAAATCCGGACGCGGTATCGCGCACCCACACCCGCCACTCTACAGCCGTCGAACCATTGGAGGCCCAGATGCGGCCAGTCACTGCATTTAATAATGTTTTCTCGGTGATCAGCTCGTAAAACCCGCCCGTCTTTGCAAGTCCTGCATAGTTACCGTCGCCAATCATCTCGCTATCGCCGAGCGGTGACTGATACTGTATGTGAGGTATATAAGCTCCACGCAGCTGACCCGCCGAATTCACTGTCGGCGCATTTACGAGTTCGGCTTCTCGCAAAATCGCATATGAGTCTTCGAGCGTTGGCCAGCTGGGCACGTCGCTCACGCCACCCTTACCACACCACACAGCGATCACATCAAAACCAACTGAGCCGCTGATGTTATATGGCGACACGCTCAACCGAGTCGCGCCGGCTGGCACTTGTGCTGTGACGCGCAAAAACTGTGGTGTCGAGCTTGGGGTGATTGGATTTGTTCCCGCTGCGTTAACCATCAGCCCGACTGAGCCAATAATAGTTTCGGACTCGTTAGTAAAGCGCCACGTTGCGTATGCTGTATTACCATTGCCAACGATCAAGACGTAGGCGGTCACATAGTCGCCCGCCGCAACATTGATCTCATCAAAATGGATTGTCGGCCCGCTGTACGACGTGCCGTTGTATCCATCCGCCCGACGTAATGCCTTGCCCTTAAATACAGAATTGGTGACGAGCGACCAGCCGTTAAATCCTGCTGTTCCAGTCACGCCATTCGCCCACCAACGCTTGCGTCCTAGGAAGTTTTGACTTGTCAGCGTAAGCCTGCGAAAAAACGCATCAGGCCAGCCGTTTGCCCTGCCAGTTTGCTTAGGTTTTTCAACCGACACTAGGGTTGCTTTTTCTGCGTCCGCATAATCTTGTGCAGATTGCAGCGTATTAGCCGCCGATGTGTCGACCATGTCTTTTGATGCCAGCTGCGTCCAAGCCGTCCAAGTCGCATTGCTGAGCCGTTGCCGCTCATAAGCAAGGTCAAACTCAAAGACGCGATACGTTTGGAAAGCACCTGAGCCGATCAGTGCAACGTCCAAAACACCTGCATCGCCGCTTGGTCGATTGGTACACGCAGCAGCAATCACATTGGTCGGCACAACCGTGCGACCCTCAGCAGTCAGCGTATTAAAATCAGCAGCAGCGGCCAAAACAAACGGCTTAAACAATCGGTTTGCGTCAGCATAAGCTTTTGCTTGTGCTAAATCATCGCGGTCAGACTTGGTAAGGGTTGTGCCGTCCCACTGCCACAGCCAGTTATTCGCAGGGTCTGGGTCGTTAGTAACGCGGTGGAATGTGTTTGCTTTAATAACTGGTTGATCTTCGACATCTACTTCCGCAACAGCAGCGACTAAAGCGGCGTAGGTTAAGAAGCCTTTACTTGAGCCGTTCAAGATGGCTTCAATCAGTCGGAAGGCTTCAGCCCCCGCATCAGTAACCTGTTCCTTAACAACAGCAATCTGCTTAGTGTCTAAATCCATAGTCGGCATGTAAAAGTCCTCAAACAACTGGCAAAGATAGTGTTGGAGATTCCAGCACTTCTAAATACATAAGGGGTGTTGGGTAAACCGTGTCGGGTTGAGTTAGGTTATTGATCTCAAGCACCACATCAAACTTGTAAGTCAAACCAACTTGGCTTCTTTGCCAAGTTCTTGCATCAAAGCCCATCATAAAACAGCCGCGATTCAACTCTTGATCAAGCAGCTCAATAATTACTGGGCCAACGAGTGTGCCTTCAGCATCGACAATACTTCCACGAAGTACCGCATTCGGCTCAGACAGATCATAGTCTCGGATTCTGGCCAAATAGCTAACCTTCTCACCAACCCTTACTTGGAAGACCTTGGCTTGTGTTAAACAGCTCATTTGAAGTCCTCGGTGATTACTAGCTCAAAGTTGTCAGGGCCACCGCCGTCTTTAATGATTTCCCGCAACTGGTTAAGAGCCAACACGCTGTTTGACACCCAATCTTGGGCGTGAGCTAAACCAGTCATTAAGCAGCCAAGAGTGTCTTTTGGTGAGTTGCCACTGTGGATCAAGATGAGGCGAGAGGCACTAACGTCTTTATTGCTCAACAGGTAGACGTTGCGATACTTGGCACTGCTGTAAGCTGAAAGCTTATAAGTGCCAGTTGGGATGCGACGATCTAAGTTTGGAGTGGCAGTGCTGGGGCCAGCAGGTTCTAGGATAAATCCTTGAAAGTTGGAATCCTCAATGGTAACTTTTGAGGTGGTTGAGCTACTGGTTTGTTTGAATCGAACCATTTTGATTTGGCGTTTGGTGGCCGATTTGGGTAGTTGGGTGAGTAGCTTCTCGAATGCAGACAAGGTAAGCGGCCCAATATCTCCATCAGGCTCGCCTTTAAGGTAGCCTAATCGGATAAGGTGCTCTTGGATTTTTCTTGCTGAGTCTGACATTGCCAAGTACCGTATCGTTTACATAAACCATATATTAACACTACAGAACAGATAAGAATAGCCATTTGCGATTGGCCTTTCATGCCTATAAGACAGGCCAAAACCAGCATAACAATTTGGGAATAAGTGGCCCGACTCGATGTTGGCAAGTATCGGTCGGGAAGGAATACTGAGAGCACAAGCAGAACCGCGAAAATGCCCCAGACTACACAAGACTCAAGACCGATCAAATCAAACACATCAACCCCCAAAACGCTTGGTCAGGAATGAAACAATTAGGCTTTTGGCATTCTCGACCGTCGACGGTGCAATCAAGGAAACCAAGCCTATCCAGATGATGCTGATACTTTTCAGACCCCCACCATCTTGTAAAGTATAAACCAGCGCGACCAAACCAGCCAGTGTAGATAAGGTCAACTTGAGCCAAGGGGAGGTGATGCGGCTGTCTTCAGGCATCGGGTATAGTGCTCCAGCAAGGGAGCCTAAAAGCCAAGCGAGGGTACAGCCAAATATGGTCAGCTCAAAGTTACTATCCTTGGCTGTCTCAGCCAGTGTTGCCGCATAGACTGGCAGCGATATAATCACTAACAGTTTTACCAGCAAGAAGATAAAACGAGGCATGTTACATACTCTTTTCATACAGTGGTTAAAGAATTATAACGTATATCCCCTTGTTAGACGTGACCAATGGGTTTAAAGTTTCAGTTCCAGAAACAGGATGATTCCCATGAGTATCGCGTTCCCACTCGAACTGAGTAAGATCAGTATCGAGCTAAAACTTTTCAGCTTAAAAACACTGGAAGATCGTTATTATTTGGCGCATGAGCACAGCCCACAAGAACTTTATTGGCGATGTGCCACTGCCTACTCAGATGATCAGGCAATGGCTGAACGAATGTACCAATACTTCGCCCAACAGTGGGCTGGGCCAGCCACCCCCGTTCTGAGCAACGCCCCTGAGCGTGTAAAATTTGAAAAGGTGTTCGCACAGAATTTCAAAGCTGACTGTTTCAAAAACGTACTCGGCCCACTTCCAATCTCTTGCTTCCTAAGCACCGTTGGGGATTCACGTTGGGATATTGCGCAGAGCTATGTTGAAGGTATCTTCCTCAACAGTAATGGGGGTGGACGTGGCACTCACTGGAGCCAATTGCGTGAACTAAATTGTCCAACTAGCACGGGACAGAAGACTGGAGGGGCAATTCCCTTTGTGGGGGTGAGTGATCGACTCGTATTGGCCACCAATCAGGGGAGCAATCGCCGTGGTGCTGACATGTGCAACATGGACATTTCACACCCTGAGATTGAAGAGTTCATCCAGATCCGAAACCCAACAGGTGATAATAATCGTCGCTCGCGCAATATCCACAATGGTGTGAATATCCCCGATGATTTTATGAAGCGGGTGATTGAGAATGCAGATTGGGGTCTAGTTTCACCACACACTGGCAAAGTGGTTAAGACAGTCAAGGCGCGTAAGCTCTGGGAAATGTGCTTAGATACGGCGGCTACCAAAGGAGGTGAACCAATGATTCATTGGGTTGATGCCAGCAATCGAATGCTGCCACAATCCCAGAAAGACTTAGGCTTGAAGGTTAATGGTTCTAACCTTTGTGTTGAAGTTACGCTCCCAACCAACAAGGATCGCACTGCAGTTTGTTGCCTATCTTCACTCAACATGGCCAAGTACAATGAGTGGAAGGATCATCCTACTTTCGTAAACGATATGATTCGTTTCCTAGACAATGTAATTCAATATTTTATCGAAAATGGCACAGCCAATGCCGACACACAGATTGGTAAAGAGCGTCTGCGCGAAATCGTTGGGGGTCGTGCCGATGAGTCTGTGATTGATGATATTCTACACAAGTACCTGCACCCAATGCGTAAGGCAGTTTATTCAGCAACCCAAGAACGCGCACTCGGCTTGGGCCAGATGGGTTGGGATACCTATTTCAAAAACGAGGGTATCTACTACGATTCACGCGAAGCGATGATTGCGACCGATAAGGTAAGCAAGCATGTTCATTATCAGGCAGTGCAGGCCAGTCTTGACCTTGGTCTGGAAAGAGGTGAAGCACCAGATATGAAAGGCACTGGCCGACGCAATAGCCATGTGATTGCAATTGCTCCAACTGCCACCAACGCGATCATCTGCAACAACGTATCAGCGAGCCGAGAGAAGACTTACCAGAACTGCTATACCCACAAAACCTTATCAGGCTCTTTCTTGGTGAAGGATGAGTTCCTAGAGAATGAGCTGATTAAGCTGGGCAAGAACAAGAAGAAGGTCTGGAAGTCGATCTTAGAGAATGATGGTTCAGTGCAGCATCTTGATTTCCTATCTGACCACATCAAACGGCTATGTAAAACGGCCTTTGAAATTGACCAGCGTTGGGTGGTTGAGTTGGCAGCTGCAGCCCAGCCCTACGTTTGCCAAGCTCAATCACTGAATGTCTTCTTCATGCCTGATGCCAGCAAAGAGTACATCAACTACACTCATTTGCTGATGTGGAAGCGTGGTCTGAAGACTCGCTACTATCTGAAGTCAAAAGCTTTGCGCAGCGGTATGACTACCGCCACTGATAAAGTAGAGAAGGTTTCAGTCTCTGTAGATTATTCCGCCTGTGTCGCATGTGAGGGTTAAGCCATGAGCTATCAATTGACAGATACACGTCCCTACTTCAAACCCTTCCAGTACCCTTGGGCTTATCAGTTCTACAAAGCTCAGGAGAGCATGCACTGGACTGTGGAAGAGACCCCGATTGCCGAAGACCTAAACGATTGGGACAATAAAATCGACCAAGGAACCAAGGAGGTGTATACCCACATCCTAAATTGGTTCACCCAGCAAGATATTAACGTAGCCTCTGGCTATTATGACCAGATACTACGCTGGTACAAAGCCCCTGAGATGCGTATGGCTTATGGCCTAATCGCTCGTATCGAAGGTTTGCACGTCGATGCCTATTCTCTCATTCCTGATCAGTTGGGGCTGCCTGAGAGCGAGTACAAGCGGTTCCTTGAGATCGAATCAATTGCCGCCAAGCATGAGTTCTTCACCAGTTATGAGATGGATGATTCGCCGAAGAGTCGCGCTTTCTTCTTGGCTCGCAATGGTGTGCTGGGCGAAGGCTTGAGCTTGTATGGTCTGTTCGTGATCCTGATGAATGCTCAGCGTTTCGGCAAGATGAAAAACCTCGGCCAGATCGTTACTTGGTCTGCCCGAGATGAAAATCTGCACGTCGAGATGAATCTAAAGACCTTCAATACAGAGCTGGAAGAGAACCCAGAGATTCTAGCTGATCCTGATTTTAAACCCAGCTTGGTGCGGATGATCAAGGACGTGGTTGAGATGGAGAAGGAGTTCTTAAAAGAGGCATTCAGTGTTGGCAAACTGCCAGATCTCAAGATGAAGCAAGTCTTCAAGTTCATTCAGTATTTGGCAGACTTCCGTGCTGTTCAGTTGGGTCTTGAACCTATTTATGGGGTCGAAGATAACCCACTGGAATGGATGGACTGGATTTTCTCTAACAACGAGCTGACCAACTTCTTTGAGAATCGGGCTACAGGTTACGCGGCTGGAATGCTTGAGGGGGATTGGGTTTACCCCGGGCAAGATTGGTGGTTTGATGCTGATCCAGCTCTTGGGATTACAATGGTTGAGTAATCAAAAAGCCCCGTAAGGGGCTTTTTGTTGTTAGAGGGTAAAGGTGGGACTGAGGTTACTAATAAATGTTCGGTCAAAGGAGCTACCAAGTGGAGGTCCAGCAAGTGCTATAGGCTTATAGGTGAAGTTAAAGATGAAGGCGAAATCAGTTCCGGTAGCAAACGCAGGCCCAGTTAAGGGGATGTCAGCCGAATCAAAATCAAAGCTATCAAGAGGGCCCACATAGACGGGTGCAGAAGGACTAAGCGGGTTAGTAACGTCGATAACTCCTACAGAGACTGATTGAAATAAGTTAGTGTCAATTACTGGTATGGTATTCCACACCACTCGACAAGTGTCTGGGTCTAAACGTGTAACCGAGGTGAACACTAGAGGTTCTAGGCGTTCAAACCACACTAAGGGTTTTGAGAAGTTCCATACAGGGTTTTCCAAAGAGGGTTGATCTAGGTACTCCACAAAGCCTGAGTAGATTCCTAAGCCGGTATACTCGAACGAGGCGACATTATCGGTATCCGAAACGTTAAATTCGCTAAGGATCATCGGCACCTTTAATACGTCCACCCCTAATGGGCGACTAACTTTAAAAGAAGCATTCGAGTAAGCTAATAGGCCAGAGATTCCCTCGGAGCGTACACTTATAGTGTCTGTATACAAGTCCGTGGTTATTTTGATCAGTCTTAATCGCTCATACCCAGACTTAAACCCAATGGCTTGATTTAGCCAGTAGAAGGTTTCTCCTGCATTCCCGAACGAATCAATCAGAGTCACCTCAAAGTTAAGCTTGGTCTTCTCAGTTAAGACTCCCGCAGCAGGTAGAATCCCCTGGGGACTGTCCAAGATTACTGTCCTCTTCTCCGAATCACTTGAATAGTCTGAGTGGTACCAAACCACTTGATAGCTATAGCCCGTTAGGATTTCAGCCATTGTAATGGTGATCTCATACATGATTGTGCTGGAACCCACAGATAGAAAGTCCAGCTGAGTTACGAAAACAGCAATAGGCTTTGGGGGTCTCGGCCTTGCAGTGTAGATCAGACGATCAGCGGCAAACTGCAGACCTAAACTCTCTTGGTTTAGGGCATCAGTCAGGGCGTACTTCTCAGCGTAAACTTCAGAGGCTTCCACGGTGTAAATCAAACCGTCCCCTTGCCCTTCATCTTTTACACTCATTAGTCGAAAGGCTTTAGGCGCTCCAAATTCCTCGGAAGATAAGATAAAGGGGGTGTCTCGTTCCAGCAAGACTAGCTCTTCCAGAGGGTCTATCTCAAAGGTATAAGGGTCTAACTGATAGCAGTTGATCTCCCTTAACCCATCAAGCGTGTGATAAGTTAATCGACAGGCACCCATACCTACACCAATGGGGGTCAACACCTTCAACAGGTTGCCCTTCTGCTCGAATATGCGGCCAGAGTCACCCCAGCCACAAGTTCTGTCCGCAATCAGAAAATTATCATACTGGCCAACGAACATCCCCAATCTTGGTATCTTGAAGTTGACCATTAGGGTTTCTTTCAAATTGGTCAGCATATTAAAGACTCCCTGCCGCAGAGCCTCATCAAGATTAGTAACCCCCACAGCCTGAAAATCATTACTGATTACGCCGTACTTATCAATCTGTTCTTGGTTAGTGATAACTCGATTATCCTCCTGATATTTATTCTCCTTACTTTGGAAGCTCACCCGCATAAAGTTAAAGCGTGATGCAAGGTCGGTGGCACTGTAAGTGAATAGTTCTGAGCTGACCATCTCAGGACAAACAAAGAAACTCAAGGGTCTTTGCTTATCTGTATTCAGATAATACTTTCCATTCACCTCATTTAGAATAGAACGGAAAGATCCAGCGATAAACTTCTTCAAGTCGTCAGAGGTTCGGTATTCCTGAACAACCATGTTTAATGTATGTCTTCTGATCATATCAAGTGAACCAAGCTTAGGTACTCGGACATCACAATACTGAGCCGCTTCATAAAAGCTAGAGTCACTGATTTGAATACTCGGCTCACGACTGCGATCACCCCAATCAGGATTCATAATCAGCTCGCGCAAAATCCAAACTGGGTTATCAGTCCATGCTTTCTTATAGCCGCCTAACCAATCACCGGAGTAAGTACCCTCAAAACCATTATAGTTGATTGGGATGTCACACAATAAACCCATAAGGTCACAGGAGAAGTCAGGGATTTGACTAAAGCGGTCAGTATGCTGGGCTAAAATGTGGGCAACACAAATTCTTGGGTAGCTAACTTTCTCTTCGGCAATAGTCGCGATGCTCTCTAAGCTGATATTCGCAGCATTATAAGCATCCTCGCTTCCAATGGTTTTTGTCAGCCGAGTGATCCGAATCACCCAATCATCTTCAGTATCCTCAGGCAATAAGTCCAAGGGGACCCTTAATTCAGAGATATAACCACTCGTGGTCTTACCATAGATGGTGTGGTATTGGCTGGGGATTAACAGGTAGTTGGCAGCCTCTGCTGCATCTGATATAGATTGACTGGAGACTCCCACAGCGTTGGTAAACATATTGGCTACTTGAAGCGGGGTTTTACCTACATAACCCCCACCCAGAAGTTCAGGGTAGATGCGTAGCATGGAGCTGCCGTCGTATAAACCCCTCTCCCCTGTTTGCATGTATATCTGCTCATCCCAAAAATCATACTCAAACTGATCGAGCTGCGCGGCAGACCAAATATCAAACTCCATTGACGAAACCCCCCCACCAAGGGCCACCATCTTTAAGAAGTCCACTCTTTTAGTGGACAGTAGCAGGTCATTTAGCGACTTGCTGATCAAGGGTTTGAATTCTGGATCACTAAGTTTTCTTCTATACTCTATCTTAAATACGCATGAGCGCTGAGAGGTATTACCCTCAGCATCCCCCGAGTATAAACTTTGAACTGCAAAGCGAATATCTATGGCTCGAATCTTCCCTCTCAGAGCTGGGGATGTTTCAAAGCTTCTAGCAATGTTTTCGGTTAAGACTGCCCCAGCACTCCCTGTTATCGTATTAGCCTCGCCGCCCAGAATATATTCTACTGGCAGATCGTCTACATAACCTTGGCGCATACTTAATGAGAAGTCTGGAAACGGGTAGAAGGGTGTCCCTGTTGACATATCAAGGGCAGCTTCTTCCCCCACATAGAAACCCTCCAGACCATTCTCTAAACCCCAAATCACACCCTCACCAAAGGAGAGTGCTAACTCCACAATATCTTGAGAGAATAGATTGTCTTTTTGTGTGTTGGGTTTCTTCGGACCGCCACTCATAATTCTACTCCTGTTCTATTTACCATGTTGTTTGCCTGAGCAACCCGAACCCTTGGCCCTGCTTTCACCACCCCATAAAAACGGTTGATATTAACCCCCGGCAGCAAATCGTCAGACTTCTGGTTAAAATATGGGGAGGTGTTTGGGTCGTCCAAACCACTGTAATTACGAGCTTGAATGTCGAAGCTTAGCAGATGACTGTAAACTCGATGAGTTCCAAACACCATCTGGATAGGTGTGCCTAAATCGACGGTCATCTTATCCCCCGAGAAGTACCTGCTCTTGCGCTCTTTCTCAGGCTCGTCAGGAGTGGGAGCCAGAAGCTGCATCAGCCCCCCGATTGCAAGGTTAAGACCCATACTTAATACAAACATCGCGGTCTTGGGCATAGAGGATAAGAGTCCAGCTGGGCCAGCGATGACTACGAGGGCTATCCCAATCGCTAACGCAATCAAAGCACCCTTCTTACTCCCACCACCTCCTGCTCCCACATAACCCTCTGGTACGTCTGCAGGATCTATAAAGACCTCCACCGATGTGTGCAGAGGGATCATTAGGGACTCGACACTTGGATACCCCCGAGGCGTTATAGGGATCTTAGCCATTTTACCAACCATTGGGTGTTGCTTCATTACCAGCTCTAAGGCTTCTAAAACCGTGCTGGTATCCACCACAAGCTTCGGAGCAAAGTAGTTCAGCAAAGACCCTGTGAAATTAAGCGTCACCATTATAAAACTCCCGAATCAGAACAACCCCATCCTCAACTTGAAAAATAGCACGTTGGGTCTTCCCAATAATCATGTGGAGATACTCAGGCTTTAGTAAGAAGGCGTGATAATCGGCCACTGATAGATTCACAAAGCCTGTGGGGTGGGTATGCCATACTATAGCTATCTGGTCTGCATAAGTCTCAAAAGATTCTGTCTCGATGGAGAAAGAGATAGAGGGTGTTGGGTGTTTATTTTCCACTTCAATGATTGTGCCGTCTTTTAGAATAAAACCACAACGTTCTAAGAGAGGAGACCATAGCTGGTTCATAGACTACTCCGGTTTCTAAACATTGGAGCGATCAGATTAAACAGATCTTCACTCTGGGTCTTCTCAGGCGCTTCTTTGTGTCTTAAAACAGAGGTAACCCGCCGCATCCATTTAGCATCCAGACTGTCCTCTTTGGATCGGGTGTTGACTAGGTGGTGAATGAACAGGCCATTACCTACATAAACGCCAAAGTGATTCTCTACGTTTGCGGCTACTCTAAAGATTAGAACATCCCCTGCCACCAACAGATTACGGTTGGAGGGTCTGCTAAGGAAATCAGGGTTATTCTTTAAACGACCGATGATGTTGAAATCTTCGTTCTGAAAGTTATCTGGTCTTGCGTAGTTAGCCAAGGTAATCTCGTAGTTCTGAGCGTAGAAGTCTCGAACTACGGTGTAGCAATCTTGAAATCCTGCAACATAAACTTTGTTCAAAAGCCCAGAATATAGGTGATAATCCATAATAACTCCTAAAAAGTCACCGATCTAAAATCTGGTGGGTAGTAACCACGGACTGGGAATTTACCCTTGGGGAAGTCTGAAATTTTCCGAAGCTCTAACTGCAACATCGTGTTCACCGAGACAATCCGATAGATTCTCCATTTATCTAATCGAGTCTCAACATAACCTCCACTAGCGAGGTCAGATTCCCTTACTCGAATTAAGTCTACAATCGCCCCTTCAAGCTCGCCACTAATTGCTATCTTATTAAACATCCCATGAGGGTTTTGAATCTCCCAACTAGGGCGGCTTAACTCCTCAGTTGCCGAATCATGGATGCCTGAGATTTTATTGGGTAGAAACTCGTACTCAACACTCATAAACGTGACTGAATACTTAGAGCAGAATCTAGCAATAAATCCAGAGGGTGTTACCACGGTAAAAAGAAGCAAGAACTCGTCTTGCTTCAAATCAATGGCTTGTAGTATCTGAGCATCACTCATCAAGGAAACCTGTTAAAGGTAGATCATAAGGGTACGACACAAAATAACCTACATCAATAGTAGACCCTCTCAGGCTCAAGGAAAACCGTTAAGGGTAGGCCATAAGGGTTCTCAACTAATTCTAACTCAAGCCCTAGGATACATCCAGTGTTACCTGTGGGTTGAGGGATTTTTAATGGCTCAGAAAAAACCACTGGTATTTTTTCCCCTGCGTAATCAAGTAGAAAGGGAATATCTAATCGGTATCTCAGGTAGAAGGCTTCTAATAGCAGACAGTTATAGGAAGCTCCCTTGTAGAAGGAGAGACCGTTTCGGGTTATATGGTACTGTAGGACTGAAAAATTAAGCCTGAACTTCCTAATTATTTTTTGTCGGTCTCTAAAAACCATTTGGTGACTCCCCCCTAATGCGACCACGTTTGCGTCCTCGGGGTTTGTAACTTCAACGTTGTAACCTACAAAAGGGAAACCCCCTCCGAAGTTTAAGGTTTTCTCCAATGGGTGAAGGACGTGGGGGGAGGACAAAACCTCAATGAACTCTAAAGTAAAAGGCTCTACTGAGCCTTTCCCTGATCCCCTAGATTTAGGTGTTGCTAGTGGCTTATTAAATCTAACAACCACCTCACCATAAACAGGGTGGCAGTAAATAAACTGAGAGTGCATCCCATGTTTATAATAAAACTCCTCTAAAGTCTTAAAATTTAAACCTGAAGTTAGACTCCTGTTTAAAGTCTCAGAGTTAATCAGGGTTTCAAATGCCAGCGTAAACAGTCGGGTGGGTTGATGTTCAGTTCTGCTCACCACCCCTTGTGACGTGTTGTTTGAGATCCTAGTGTAAAGCTCCACATACTGAGTTGAGTAGTTGTGAGCGCACCAGTCGAACCGATCAAGATCGGTTCTCCCAAGTAGTCTTTGGCGGTAGGTTCCGAGCGGGGGGAAATTAACCACGATGATTCACCTGCTTGATCAATTGCTTAATTGGACCATTTCGGTTGATGTCGTCAGCGATGGTGACGATAACATCATCTCTACTCATCCCTGCTGGAACTTTATCAGGGGAGACCACATAAACATTGGTGCTTTGGTTTACAGACTTACCCTTACCTAGAGCGGCTGAGGCACCAGAGAAGCTCCGCATAGTAGCCTCTGGCTTGCTGCGCAAACCTTCGAGAAAGCCTTCGCCTAGATAGCTCGAGGTGTGCTTCGGTAATATATACTCACCAGCCATTGCCATGATTGGCACGCTGTCTCGGTTTGGTAACCCGCCAGTAATCTTACCGCCCTCGGCGAAAGCCCCCATCATCGGGATTGGTGCTGAGGGGGAGGCCATGTTGAAATTCATACCTGAACCCACAGCAGCACTTGGCCCAAGGGTGCTCATAGCTGCAGTCTTACCCATACCAAGCAGAAAATCTATAGCACCACCGCCAGCTGTAGCTAACTTTGTAGGATTCTCGGCGGTTCCGAACAAGATACTCATAAACTGGGCTGTGATTCTGTCTGTCACGATTTTCATCATAGTTTTCAGAATACTCATCCCAAATTCGCGCCAAGCCTCTTTGCCTTCTTTGGTGCGGCCTAAGAAACCTCTGAAGAAATCCTCTACACTGCCAGTAGCATCAACTAAGTTATCAACCATACCGTTGATGCCGCTGGAGATACTGTCGATGCCTACAGACAAATCATTAAACAAAGCTTCAGGAGTGTTCTTATCTGCCCAAGCCTTCTGGTATTTTGCACCTAGTTGGTTGGCAAAAGGTGTAGCTTTAGGTGCAGCCTCTCCCAAGATTGACAGTCTGCCTTTGATCTCTTCTTGTCTGCCTTGCAAGGTATTGATCTGTGTGTAAACCTCCTCTAAAGAAGTCTCCTGAGCTTTAAGAGCTAATTTGTTGCTCTCCAAATCGGCGGCAGAGAATTGAGAGGCTTCAGATACAATCCGTTTCTGTAGGGTTTCAATATCTGCAGCCAGCTCTTCGTATCTAGCTCCCTGCAGCTCAAGCTCTAAGGCTAAGTTGTCTGCCTCTCTAACAAGACTGGTTACTGCTTGATTACGATAAAGACTCTCCTGCTCGGCAGCGATCTGTCTATCTAAATCCTCTTTCTCAAAACTGGTGAATTGTCGCTCGTTAGAAGGCAGAGCCATCTGCTCTTTTCTAGCCTGCAAGATCGCCAACGGTCTATTTGCTTCGGATTCATAATAATCCTGACTAAGCTTAAAGCTCTTATCCCGAGCAGTTTGCTGCGCTTTAAACTCCTCAGTCTCAGCATTAAGGCGTTTAATATCTAGCTCAAATGCTTTCTGTTTAAGTTTCTGGGTAGATTCCAGTAGTCTCTTCTCAAGCTCGGCAATCTTTAAGAGGCTTGCCTCTTTAATCCGCTCCTGCTCTATCTCAGATTCGATTTTAAAGATTCTAGCTTGTTCATTTCGTAGACCAAAGCTGGGGTCTCCTGAAGACTGTTGAGAAGCTTCAAGCCCTTTTATTTCGCTGGTTTTCGCAGCTGCCCTTAGTTGAATCCTTTCAACCGTACCTTGCAATCTTAGGGCTTCGGGATAGTCTTCTTTTTGCTCTGCAGCTTTTTGTCGGGCAATTGCTCTCTCTAGTAACTGGCGGTCCATAGCCAGTTGCACGTTGAGTTCAAGAAGCTTAGTAACCTTTTCCACCAAGGCTTGTTCCATCATCGCAGGCATTAAGTCTGCAGCTTTACCCTCTTCCTCAGAAGCCCGTCTTCGTTTATCAGCAATGTCTGCCTCAGCTTCAGCTTTTTGAGCATCAGTGAGACCTACAGCAGCTTTTAAAGCGTCTTCTGCTATCTTTGCAGAGTGGGTCAGGAGTCGGCCTGCTGCAATGTGTTCAATCGCTTGTCTTGAGATGTTGTTTCTTAATAAGACTGTGGAGTATTCACTGGTTTTCGTCCCGCTGGTAAAGTTGGCTATCCCCTCTGCTAGTTTAGCATCATAACCCGGGACTCTCTCAGTATTAGTTCGGGCATTCATCTCAGCCCTAGCCTGAGCATTTTGACTTAACTTACCCCCAATAACTTGGTTAGTTATCGCAACAAAGTCAGCATAAACCTTTTCAAGACTATCTTCATGGGTGAAAAAGGAACGGCTAAAGATTTCTCCCTGAGCAGCGTAAATTTTAGCCTGCTCAGGGGTTACTTTAGGATCGTTCTGTAACCGCTCTAATTTTTTTAACTCTGTTAAAACGGTCGCATTCAAACCTGCATAAATACGATCAACCTCAGGCTTGACCGCTTTATAGTCCTCAGCTGAACTTTTACCTTTAGAACTCATCAAGGTGATAATTCTTTGGAGATTTACCTCTATATTTTTAGCCCCTGTAGCCCTTTCAAAAGCTGTACCTAGTCCTTTTGAGTCTCCAGCCCCTGCAAGCGCACCTAGAATATTTGAACTTCTGATGAGATTAACACCCTGTATACGTCTCTGATTCTTATCAGAAGCGTATGTCTGTCTTTCATTTAACCATTGGCCTTCCTGAGCCTGATTCTTGACAACCATATCAATTACGATCTGCTTGCTAAGTTCCAGACGCAACTGTTCCCAAGTATCCGTTAGGTCTTTAACTGTAACCATTAGTCGGTCTTTTAAGTCGATACCTAACTCTAAAGCTTTCTTTCTAACCTCATCAAACTCAACAGCCAAACCCTCCTGATCCTTAGCAAGACTAACACTGCGAGCAGATAAGGATTTTAGTTTTTGCTGGATCTCTTCAATCGAAGACCCATAAGCCTCTATTCTCTCTTTCGCACTAGCCACCTTGGTCTTAAACTCTTCAGCAGCTTCGGCAGCAGCTCTAGAGGAGTCTCCAAACTTTTGATAGGCTGTGATTGCTATCGCAATCCCCGCTGAGATAGCAAAAACCCAACCTAAACTGAGGCTCATTACCTTCCCTGTAAGAGTGGCAGTTGCCGCAGTTGCTACTAAGGAAGCCCTCATGGCTGCCAGAACACCCATGACACCTCTTAAAACAGTGATAACATTTCTGCAGGCTAAGAGGAAAACCCCAAGAGCGACGGTCATAACACCTATGTTTAGTGCCCAAGAAATCACCCCTCCCGCAGCCCCTTTACTTAATAGAGCAGTGAAATCTGCAACGGTCCCAAAGACACTTTTAAGAGTTTGGGATAAATCTTTACCCACAACATCAGCCAGAACTCTAAACTGGTTGGTCATTCGATCAGATTGAGCTGCCAAAGAATCCATTTGGATTTCCTGCGCGTCCATAGCCGCAGTACCATTGTCCATGTTGGCGTACATTTCATCGTAGCTATCTAGATTATTTCCTAGGGCTACATAGTAAGCGGCTGCTCGAAGCTCAAAACTCCCAAAAGCATCGGCTGTGCTGAAGCCAGCCGCTTTTAGGTTCTTCATAACCCCTGTAAGACCATTGGTTCTGACATCCAAATCAGCAAAAGTCAAACCCAGATCCTGCATCTTCTTTTTCATTTTATCAGTGGGGGTTGCAAGATCAGCCATCAACTGCCGCATACCTGTACCCATTGTGGAACCTGATCGAATACCTGTGTTAGATACCGCAGCAGTGGCGGACAACATCTCTTTAAAAGTAACACCTAAATCAGATGCAGCGTTACCTGCGTATTGAGTAGCAAGCATGAACTTAGGTACATCCAACTTGGACATGTTCATTGCTTGTGTAATTTGGTTTACGACATCAGGCATGGTTGAGGCAGACATTTTGAAAGCCCCCATGACAGAGGTCACAATATCTACAGAGTCTTTTAAGCCTGAACCAGTTGCTGTTGCCAAGGTGGCTACAGATCTCAAAGATCTTTCAATCTCAGACATCGAAAAACCCGCTTGGGCTAAACTGGTTGTGACCTCGGTTAATTCGATAGCACTGAAGCGAGAAGCATCTGAGACATCAATAATAGAGGTCTTCAAGGATTGCATCTGCTGGTTTGTACCCTGCGCAATTGCTTGTGTTTGCTTCAGGGAGGACTCAAAATCTTTGACAAAACTATAAGCTCCACTGATAGACCCCATGATTCCGCCCATCATCATATAGTCTTTCATTAAGGTCATGCGATTTAGAAAGGCCGCTCCCTGACCTTCAGGACTCATTTTAGCAGCCAGATTTTGGCCAGCCTTGCCTTCATTTTTGATCTGGTTTTCTTTAGCCCTTATGGCTGCTGCTTCGGCAGAATACTGTTCAATCAGTTTGTTTGCTTTCTGCTCAGCCCCTGCATCTCCGCGCTTAATCGCCAGTTCTTGCAAAGCTTTTGCAGCTTTTAACTGTTTATCCAGCTCCACTCGCTTGAGTTTATCCAGTTCTAGGAGTGTTTTGGCTCCTGAAATCTGAGCACTCAAATCAGTTGTTCTAAATGTTTGTGCGTTTAAACGATTGAATTTAGCCTCCTCGTCAGCTTTAGCTTTTGCTTGTTTTCTGGTGTCTCCTGTTGCAGCATTTAGGTTGATCTGTTGAGTACGCAGAGCTAGTTCTAGTTTTTTAGCTGAGTCTTGAGCGGCTTTATCCCCTGCATTTACCGCTAGGTTATAAGCTTTGCGAGCGTCAGCGAGTGCTCTTGTCAACTCAAGGGTTCTCTCTACGGCTTTATCCCCTGTTAAACCCGCTATGCTCTTATTTGCTATTGTCTTCGCATCGGTCAGATCAAAGCCTGCTAAGACCTTTGCAGCTCTTTCTTGCTTAAAACCCTTTGTGCTTAAATTGTTCTGGGTATCTAAGGCCTTCCTCGCAGTTAATAATTTTTTTAGCTCCTCTGCTTGAGCTTTAAGAGCTGCGGTTGCTGCGTTGATGCCTGCTATATCTGTGTTAGCGGCAGCAGGGTTTTGGCGAGCTAACTCTAGGCTTGCTTGATGCCGTTTCAAATACTCCAGCTTATCGCTAAGTACTGCAGCAGAAACTTTAGAGTTATCTAGTGAAGAATCTATATACATCGTACCAACTCGTGGCCCTGTTAAACCTCCTTGGCCAGACAAAGCTGCAAGATCTTGTTCCGCTTTTTGTCTTAATTGTCCTTGACGTAATTTGGAAGCAACAGAAGCCCGAGCTGCAGCCTCGAAAGACAGCACGCTGTTAGGGTCACCTAGTTGGTTTAAACCCGCTTTCTCAGCCATCTGTGTAAATTGATATTTGGCTGTAGATTGAACCTTGGCGGTTTTATCTGCCTCTCTTAACTTTTCAACCAGTGTGAGTTGAGCCTGCAAAAGCTTATTTAGATCTTGCGCTTCCTGTCTAGCTGTTTTATTTTGGGCGGTTTTAGCGTGAGACATCGCGGCATCAGTTTTTCTGATTTCAGCTGAGATCTCAGACTGTTTTCTTTTCAAGTCGGAAACAGGCAAAGCATTTAAATCTACCTTAGCTAGGTTTCGGGCTGCAGTTAAATCTATACCATCCAGCTTTCCTTGAGCCTGTTCTTGCTTAGCCAACCGTTGTAGGCTTTGGGCTGTAGGAGTTCTGGCTAGTTGAGCTTTTGTCAAACCGTTTAAGGCTTCTCTCAAAGCCTTGATTTCAACATTAAGCTTATTCTTGTCTTGGGTTAGAGCTTGACTTTGAGCAAAGCTTTGACCCGTAACTGGCATGCTTCTGAGGTAAGCCTGATGTAATTGGGCATTGTCTAGTAACCCTTGAACCTTGGCTCTTCCATCCGCTTGCTGGGTAAAGTCCACACTGCCATCAAAGTAGCGACGACGATTAGGACCCGTTAGTTGTCCTGCATTCTGACGTGCAAACTCCTCGATTTGTAACTGCTTAAACCCTGTAGCTGCTCTTGAGGTTGTTTGCGCTCTGGCAGCAGCACTTGCATATCCAGCACCGTTTGGGGAGTTTAAGAATGCGGCATCTGCCTTTTGCTGCATAAATATATATTGACCTTGAGGAGTCTTTAAGGCTTCAGCGTCTCTTTCAGCTTTGGCACTTTTCCTATTATTCTCCTGCTGTAACTTTAAGGCTTTCTTTTTCTCGTCCGCAATCTGCATATCTAACTTTTCGATTGCTCGAATATAAATTGAGGCTCTTTCCGCCGTTTTTAGATTTCCTGTACGTTGTCCAAGTTCTAAAACCGATTGGGCAGCAATCTTAGCTTGGGAGGAGGTGATAGTACCCTCAGAGATCATCTGTTTTGCACGAAGAAGACTTGTAGCTTTTCCCTCCACAATTTGATCTCTAAATTCAACCAACGCGCGGTCGCTGGCTGAGTTTGCTGCCGCCTTAACTTGTTTAGCTTTATGGTTATCAACACCCACACCGACCTGTGCCATTCCAGCGTTTGCCAGTGTGTTTGGTTCTAACCCAGCTGTGTTATTTGCTTGAGCCTTTAGGATTGTAGATGCTATCCGCACTTGAGCGTCGATAGTGGCTGCCAGCTTACCGGCAGTCCCTACCGTCCGAATAAGGTTAGCATCGTTGGCATTCAACATCGAATTGACGTTGGCCAACAAATCCCCCATCTTTTTTAGGGCGCTGTTGAGGGCATTTACAGCTGTCTCTGAGCCTTGGGTAGTGATGGAGACATCAATAGTTTCCCCTGGCCCAGCTTTTTGAGTTGACATATTGACTACACCTATCTTTTGCCCCGATTTCCCAGAAAAGCGTTTAGCTGTTCTGGAGTGCTTATCACAGGGTTAGTATAGTCAATTTTGTTAGTTTTTTGTGTATCTTTTTCAGAAGAAGAGCCGAATATCGCCCCAATTATCATGGCCAAGACTTGGTGATCTTGGCAATAATTTATTTGGGTGTGGCTTAGGTAAAGTTTCAACTTTACCGTAATATCCTTATAGCTTTTCTCCCAAAGCAAATCCTCAACCTCAGATGGAAACTTATCTAGGGCCAGACAGAGAGCTTCTTCAAGACTTAGACCATTAAACCAATCTAAGTAGATGTTGATCCTTTCTGGACTTGCTGCAACTGCTCCGCCGCTTTTTGGTATTTCTCGCCCAGACTCTGCATCTGAGCAAACGTAAAATCCACAATGAAGTCCTGAATCCAATCAAGAATTAAAGTGGCCTCGTCAGCCCCCAGCTCTAAATCATCCAACAAAGCATATAGCTCTCCGGTCTCGGTGTAGATAGGACAATCGCGACCCATCACTGTGAGTACCAATAGCTCCATCTGAGTTACTGGGTTAGAGAAAGAGGTGATCACTTCATCTAAACCACCACAGATTGTGATGATCCTTTGGTGAATAGAGAAGGACATGAATAGTTCTTTCTCAACTCCACCCACAAGAAACTTCTTACGGGCAGAAACCTTCGGTTTTACTTTTATATTTGCTGACATAAACACCTCAAAAAATGAAAACCCCTACTGGGGTTTTCATTCTAGCACCGATTAAGGAGCCGGAGCAAACGCACGCGAGAAGTGAATGAATTCGCTGAAGCCGTTGTCGGCATAGTCCTCATACGAAGCATCACCACGAACCGAAGCCAGTGTTTTGAACTCCATCGGGCTTGTCATGAAGTTGTCAGCACCGAAGTTCAGGGTCAAGCCGCTGGTGATCTGGATCTTCGGCAACCAAATGATGATCGGATCGCAGCCAACATTCTGCGAAACAATCTTAGCAGAGAAGTAGTTCGCACCAGTACAGCTGTTAGTATTCGAGCGTAGCGCATTCAGCTTATAAACTGTCGCACCCGAAACGAAAGAAGTCACAGTCGGACGATCCAGAGTTAGGACCATGCCGGAGATACTTTCGATCTGGAAGACCAGACCATTGTTGTCACCTGTCTGGGAGATGGTGATGTAGTCACCAACAGCCAAATTCGTGGCCGAGGCCACAGTAACAGTGCTGGCCGCGGCAGCAGCAGGACTCGTCAGCGTGCTGGTCGCTACCTTGTCAGTGCTGAAGTCGAAACCATCTTGACCCAAATAGTAAGCCAATTGGCGGGGGGAGAATTCACAACCCTCACCGCTAAACGTCCAGTTGTCTGAAGTCAGCACAGAGGCAACTACGTCTTGACGTACACCCTGCATCAACTCAGTAAAAGTACGCTCGTTTTTGATTTGCAGACTCTTGAAAAGACCAATGCTGTGTTCTTCTTCGGTCAAGTCTTTGACAGAACCCAGTGGCCCAATCATCAAGGTTGCTTCATTCAGGATAAAAGCATCGGTTTGTGCCGAAGCCTGTGGTTGGTGTGCCATGATGGATTCCCTCGTTTGGTTAGTGGAATAGTAACCAATTAGCCACGAAAATACAACCTAGTATCCTATATTCTTGGGGCAGAGTAAAGTCGCCTGCACCATTTTGAAGGTGCGAGCCGAGTCATGTCTAGCGGGCATCACTTTGAAGGTTTTGCCAAACGTCATGACTCCCAGAATCTCTTCAGTCAACTGGTTGGCCTTGTAGATTGAGATGGTCGATTCTGAATAAGCCTTGGCAATGTGGCTGACCAAATCGTTGAGCAGCTTATTTTCTAACAGGTCAAGATTCATATCTGAGAGCACAGCAAAACCGATGAACAGCGGGATCTCCATGCCATAAACACTGTCGATATTTTCCAGACTCCAGTCGCTGATACCAAATAGGTTCCCTTCTGGTAGTCGAGAGGTATCACCAACAGTGTCGAAGTTGTAGGGTGTGATCTGCACCCCGTGAGCTATAGTTAGTGCTTCGGCTGTCTCGCTAATATAACGCAACAGCGAGGTGTAAACATCAGCGTAACGGATGTTGCTCATATCAATTCCTCGCTTGTTTTCTAACCCAGTCTTTGACTTTCATCGGCAGCTGAACCCTGACAAAATAATCCGCATAAGGTACTAGCAAGGATCTGCGGTGCCTGATCGTCTTATTCTTCGGAGCGTAATAACCCAGCTTTACACTCATCGGCACATCATTAGCATCTTGATCGTACAACAGATCCATGATGGTCTCAGGGACTGCCCGAGACTTTAGGGCGTGGAATACTGAGAAGGTCAGAGTCTTAGTAATCCTTGGTGCCTTGCCTCCAGCTCTATTGGGTGTCAGATTGGCTGGCTGACCGGTCACTACTCGGGCTGACTTGTTTGAGTAACCACCAAATACTTGAGATATTGATTTGCCGGAGGGCAACTTACTAAGTTGCTTCTCGAAGTCGCCAGTATCCCGATAGATTGTGTCAGGGGTTGTACTACGTCTGGCCTTCTTTTTTCTAACCGTGCTGGGCGTTAGGGAACCCCAAGTGGTGGTGGTATTACGCATTAGTTCGGGGGGAGCCATAGCTGTCTGTTTTGTTAAACCACGCTTACCAATACCTTCCACGAACATCTGATCAATCCGACCATTCACAAACTGAGCCAGAGTGCTGTTGACCAGTCTGGCAAGCTTTTCTATCTGAACATCTGTCTGAAAGTTCGCTCGCGCCTGAATAGAAGCAGCAAACTTTTCGCCGTCATAGGCAACTCTACGAGCCATGATGTTCTGCCCTCGCCAGATAGAGACCGTTCTCAATCACCACCTGCTTCACAATAAAGGGACCAATCAAATCCCTTTCCTTCAACTCTTCGTGCGAGCGAATCTGGTACTCACTTACTGGGTTTCCTGAGCTACCTGAGGGTCCGATATTAACCAACCCCACATTAAACCACCGCTCTTGAACCAATGGGTTTGGGTCTTTGATCGGCATCTTAGTAACTGGGTGATTTACAATACTTTCTCGGTACATCGTCAGAAACTGGGTAGCCTCATAGGTCTTGAAGATGTAACTGTCCTGAGCCATCATAAACTCGCTAACTAAATGACGGCTTGGTACCCGAGTGGCACTGATCAACATCTTACCAAGCACTGTCTCAGGCAGCACCCGCTCACTTACTTGAAGCAGACGTGGTGGATTTACACTCATGGAAGCAGTCACAGGAGGCTCATGGAAGAAGCCCTTGATCTGCATATTTGGACTGTCTGCCAATCGGAAGGTCTGAAAGTGCCGAGGTATCTGCCGAGTATCCATCTTAGACCCCAGTAATACGATCAGGAGTGATCGTGACGAAGGCCAAGATGGTTGGCAACAGAGTCTCAACACCCACCAGATCAACACCCAATTCATCAATCACGTCATTCAGCTCCTCAATAAGCAGGTCTCTCAAGTCCTCCAGATGTTTTGCATCTGCTAGTCTTTGAAACTCAGCATTCTCGGTCTTGTCTTTCTTGGCCAGTCGTAGGTATAGTGCAGGTAACACACGCAGTGCACAAAATAAACTTAGGAAGCGACCGTAAGTGTCCGTCTTTAGTGGGTCAGTTAGTCGGGCAACGTGGAAAGTGGCACTCAACGCTTTATAGGTTTGCAAGTAGCACGCCTCTAAAGGAATCTCAGCATCTGTCAGGTCGTTGTCTGTCAGACCCAGCTTGCGCTTGACTTGAAAGGTATCAGTTGGAATATCCATTGCCTCAATAACTTTAAAGTTACGGCGCAGAATAAAAGAACCCACACTGGTCTTGGCCTTAACCAAGATACTTAGGTTAGATACTTCGCCACGATTAACTGAGACAACAGGTAGCCCATAGGAGAATGAAGTGGCTTGAGTGGCTAGAATGCTTCCAACCGTCACCACCCCATCTACTGAGACAAGGACTTGAAAATCCTCAGATGGAATAGCATACTCAGTTCCTACCACACAATCGAAATCAAAAGTGTTAGTGAGACCAGCTTGTAAATAATCCACCTGAGTCATTTATTAGTCCTCTTTTTTAACAGTCATACGTTTAACCTCAGGCTTACCCTTAGGCTTAACCTCAGGCTTAATTTCAAGCTCCGCACTCAAACCCAATTCAGCCAAATAAATCTCAGCGGCCTGCTTTGCATTTTGGCAATCATTAAAAATTTCACGGTAGCGACGGTTGGTTGCTGAGTCAGGGAACTCAAAGTCCAAAGACTGAATACGTTTGGTGTTGGTATATAGTCGAACTTCAGGGTCTCCGGCTTCAGCCAAAACGTAGGAGATACCTCCGGTCACACTTTGACCAGCAATATGTCCCATGAAACCATCGAGGGCAGAGTACAGCTTTTTCATAGTGGCTCCAATAAATAAGGGCAGATTTAATCTGCCCTTATTGTATCACAGGGTTATGCTTAGTTCACCCAAGACAACACTTCACGCGACTGGTGATAGTGCATAGCAAAGCCACTGTTCACGGTGTTAGTCACAAGCACACTCTGGTTGCGAATTGCGGTTTCAGATTCGCTAATCTGTGAACCGGTTTCGATCAGACGCTCAAGTGTTTCAGGCTTGCGATAGCCAAGGATGCGGTTCTCTTCCATCTCGCTTGAAAGCACGATGGTGAAACCCATACGCATACCGTTTGCTACGCTGAAGTTTGCGCCGAAGGTGTTACCAACACCCAAACCAACGCTAGGAACGTTAGCAGTGTTTTGGATTGGGAACAGAGCAGTCAGTTCAAACCAAGTGCTGTGGCTTACTACCAGCGTGTCGATTGGACGACCTGCTTTGGCAGCGGCCATCAACCACTTCAGGAAGCCTTCAGCACGGTTACGAAGCTTGCCAGTTGCCAAGGTGTCAAGGCTCTGTAGAGTAATGACTGGTGCTGCTGGGTGAACGCCATCACCTTCAATCAAGGTTTTCACGGCCAAACGTGCTTCGGTCTGAGTGCGCTCAAAAGACTGACGGTTGGCCATCAGAATCATCGCTTGCGGACCGACACGGCGAGCAACCTCATAAGTCATCTCAATACCAGAACCGATCTTGAAGAACTTCACACCTTGGTTGGTGGCCTTCAATTTACGAACTGGGATTTTGCCACCTTCGCTGATGCGGAACGAGCTGTATGAGTCCTCAGTATCCTTATCAAGGATGATTTCGGTGATCATTTCGTTGCCCGCAGTCTGACGAGTGTTAGCAACCAGATCTTCAACACGCTCCAGCAGAGGTTCGTTCTGAACTTCGCGGGTTAGGTTGTCGATTAGAAGCGGTAACAGTACCTTCATACCACCAGTGGTGAACATGTCGCCAGTGGCAGCTAGGCGTGCCGAGGCTTCTTCGGTGTTCTTGGTCAGCGGGGTGCCGTTCAAGGCAAATACCGACTCAAGACCGCTCAGCTGCAGACCGTTAAACTTACCACCCAGGTCTTTATGGGTAGAGTCTACATGACGATCCAGCAGAGCGCCCAAGCTCAAGCCTGATTCTGCAGCATCACGCAGCAGCATTGAGGCGTTGGCAAATTGCTCTTCTGGGGTCTCAGCTTGCAACTTGGCCAGAACCATCTCGGGGGAGAATTTCTGACCTGCTTTGAAAAAGCCCAGTTTCAAATCTTGTGGTTTCATTGTTCTCTCCTTACAGGAACATGACGGTGGCAGTACGGGCAGCCGAGGTCAGCCCTGCGTTTGAACAAATCCAAACACGTTTGTCGGTCAAGCTTGCGCCTGCTTTAATCTTACCTGCACCCGCGCCAACTGGAGTTGTGCCGCGTGTTGCTGGGTCAGCAGCCAAAACTTGCATCTCGATACCCCCGAGGGTATCCACGGTGCAGACCAAGTTGCCTTGCATATCTTGCTCGGCAATCACAATCGCGCCGATCAGTTCTTCACCATTACCCGCCAAATGAACAGCGTTGTTCGCAGTGGTGTCGATTGATACTGCCAAACCCATCAGAGTGTCAGTGCTTACACCTGCGGCCAAAGTGTGTACCAGATTGAAGGTAAAACGACCTTCATGTAGTGAGGTACCACGGAGTGTTACGTTGCTAGTCATCGCCATGATAGAGGCTCCTTACCGTTTGACTTTAAACATGGCAGCATCAGCAGCAGAGAATTCTGCGGCAGGAGCCTCTTGGGTTGTTGGGTCTGTACCAGCACCGCCTTCTGGAGCTTTCAACGCAGCAACTTGAGCAGTCAGAGCGATCACTTGAGAGTTTAAACCCTCAACTTGAGACTCGGCAGCTAGTTTTGCGTTTTCAAGTTCTGTTTTGCTTGCAATGGCGGCATCCTTTTCAGTCTGAGCAGTTGCAAGAGCAGTCGCGGCAGTTTGAAGCTGCAGCTTTAGGCCATCGACCTCGGCAGCCTTGACCTTGGATAAGACCAACTGCTCGTAGTCTGCAGTTGCGAGAGTGATACCGCTCATTTCTTCCCCCTTGGGTTCTAAATTTGGAACAGGGTCAACAGCAAATCTGCCATCTTTCTGTTCTTCATATGTAACTAGACGGAGTTTATCAGTATTGGCACTTGCTGCCAACTGTTGCAACTCAAATTTTCGATTTAAAACCCATTCATTTTCACTCAGCACCCGTGCATCGGTAACTGCTCCTTGAACTACTAGGCTTATCTCGTCCCAATAGGCTAAACCATCCAGCTTTAGGTGCACACCATTGACACCCACCTTGTGGTCATTTGGACACATCGGCATCGCTTCGTGTTCACGCAGATTTAGATATGAGACCGAATCTTCATCTTTGGTGTAGTGGAAATTACACTCAGAGCAATAGAGATCACTTGGCTTACTACCTGAAGAAACCTGATTTACAATGCCAAGTGAAAGCCGATTGTCTAAACTCTCGGCATCCTCGTTCTTGGGAATTGCGACAATGGCGTGCAGACCATAGTTTTGGCCGTCCTCCAGAAGCACAGTTTCGGCAGCCAACACCACACCGTCAGGTAACATAGAATACTGGTTGTGATTCTGGATGATAGGGATACGACGCACCTTGGAGATTGCGGACATCTCTTGCAGATAACTCAGCTTCATCTGCGCACCCTGATACATTCCGTAGGTGCGCGGGATTGGCTTGGTGCTGTTGACCAGCACCTCATAGAGACTAATCTTATCCTCTTGGTCTTTACCCATTCGGTTCTGTAATAGAGCCTTCAAACTGGCAGTCAAAGGTAAACGAAACATGGCCTACTCCTATTTGTTGGCGTTGCTGGCAGCAGACTTGTCAGCCTTAGTGGTGGTTTGACGCTGAACCGAATTAGGCTGGTCAGCAGGCCCTTTTGTAACTTCTGCAGTTTGTGCAACATCTCCACCCAGAAAGTTTGTACCCGACAAGGTGGGAGCAGTTTGGGGGGGTAGACGGTTGTACATTTGCAAATGGTATTCTTCGTCGGTAATGAGACCGAGCGATAAATCTTTGTGCAGGCGAGCCTGCTTCTGGGTGCGAGCTGGCTCTAGTTCGCTCTCAGCCCGCAACTCAGGCTCAGCAAAATGAACTGCAACTCGGGAGCGCGAACCAGACAATCGCAGCACGAAGGTGAGGGCCTGTTCCCACAATTCCGCCACTGGGTCGTTTAGTTCGGCCGCCGACAACGCAAAGATCCGTGCTTCGACGGAAGCTGTGTTCACCCCAGACTCACCCCGACCAATAATAGTGGCCATTGTCTTCAGGGATGATTGGTTCTGCGCATCCAGCACTTTGATGATTGGGCTGATGTCCAAAGACATTGCAGAGCTGCGCTCATTCATCACCGTGATCACCGAAGAGTCGGTGTGCACCAGTGGTTGATCTGGGCGAATGTTCTGGAAGCTGGCCTGCGTCTCGCTAATAATCGAGTTGATGAACTCAGACACTTTGGTAGGGTTATTCTTGATTGACTGAGGCACATGCTTACGGATGGTCTCTTCCAGCAATTCTATTTTGATGCGAGGGAAACCATTGATGTTCATGATGCGATACAGATCGTTGATGATCTGCGTGCGTGCATAGATGGTGTTGATTACTGAGATGAAGAAGCTCTTGCTGTAGGGATCGCTCGGGTCTTGTCGAAACGAGGAGTAATAGACAGTGGCGAAGTCCAGAGGAATAGGATCGCCCTGCCCAACCCGTTGTGCTGGCTTTAGTTTCCCATTAACCTTCTGGCTCCAGTCAAGACTGCCTGTATCTAGTAGTAGGAAATCTGTAATAGTCCCCAGCTTGCGGTCATACAATAATTCACCAGCCACCGAACCCCGCTTCAGAAGCATGTAGCGCATCTTCTCATTGCGTGCCCGAAGACTACGGTTCATTGTAAATCCTTGGCTGTAATCCATAGTGGTGCCAAGGGATGTGAGGAACTGACTGATGGTTTGCTGCGCCACTGGATCAACTTGCCCCAGCTCATCGTAGCAGAGATGCCGCATCTCTGTATTGGCCACGGTCAGATAGGCGTGAGTTGCTGCAGCCACGTCCGAGTCATAGCGCATAAGCGTCTGAATCAGATCATCATCTGTCCCAGACCTTTCGGCCAACAAGTCACGCTGGTGACTGTTGGTGATGGGGCGTGGCACTGGGTCGGAGCCCCGTGAGGCATCGAAAGCAGGACTCTGCCCTTTACCCCCCACTTGGAGGGCCTTGGGTAAAAGCACTTCGCCCATTTTTGCAAAGATGTTAGAAGAGATTCCCGCCATTGCCACTGCCTCGTGTTGAGTTGCCCATGCTTCCAAATAACCCCGTTACATTAGAGGCAGGAAATTTTACATCAATTCCACCGAAGTATAACGTAGTGTTACTGTTAGTGCTTGAATTTTTTCCATCGAAGAATTGCATCATCGCCTGATTGCAGTAACCTAGACTGTGAAAATAGTGATCCTTACCATTCAATTTCTTCCATACTGGCACCTCTTCGTCCTTGGCTTCACGAACCATATCACGTAAATGCTCGATGATTAGTTCCTTCTGACCACCATAACCAGCAAAGCTCACCTTCTGGTTTCTCACCTTAGTCACCACCTGATCGAGGTGCCAAGTTCTCTGGGCTGAGGCATGTGACAGGTTACCCAGCTCATCATCATGATAGCGAAACTTCTCAGCCCCTTTACTGTGTTGATACTGCAGGGGGATGAAAGTATTCTCAGACAACTCACGCACTCGGTTGACCGTCTCTGTGAGAGGGAATCGGTCAGAGAAACCCAGATCAATCTGATAGCGTTCCTTGAGAGCCATCAACCGATCCGCGTAGCCGTTCGAGCTGACCACCTCCATCAAGACTACTTCTAAGGCTGCCCCGTCTTTGCTTCGAGCCACCGTGATGTGACACAGGTTGCCCATGTCAGCCCCGAGGAAGTAATGGTAATTGTCATCGCGCTCGATTGGGTGAATCATTTCGCTAAAACATGCCAAAATGTCCCTGCGTGATAATCGCTCATCCCCACCCTCGTAGGGGAGGCCAAGCACAGTGTTGTACCAGCCCTTTAGGTTGTCATTGCGTCGATAGGTGAACAGCTGGTTGAAGATATAGCTGGGTGGGAGTGTGCTGACTGAAAAGGGTGAGACCCGATAGCCTCGGTGATGCGTTCGGTTAGGATGCTTGGCCACCCACTCCCGTCCATTATGGTTCTTGAGATTCATGGGTGTTCTACAGATCTCGCAGTGCAGAAAAGTCTCGTCCATCTGCAACCCATACTTGTCGATCCAATCAGTCTCGAACAGAGAATAGTCTGCGCTCAATTCCTCTGGCAGCTTGGGTACAGTGACGAACTTGCGGTTAAACTCAGGAATCTGGTGATGTCCGCACTTGTGGCACTTGTACATATAGTGGTGTTGATCTGACAGCGCAAAGTCTTCGGAGATGCCAAAGCCCTCGTAGGTTGGAGTACTAAAGCGTTGCGACATGCGCCAGTTGGAACCCTGCATCCGAGAGTTAAACAGCGCCAAGAGTGATTGGTTTGAGAGATCAACTTCGTCATTAAATACGACATCGGCAGGCTGACTGGTTGCTGCCGCCTCGGTCACAGGTACCATTAGGACGTAGCTATCTAGTATCTGACTGATCTCGATAGAGCGTGAAGGTTTACCTCCCACAGGATTGAACAGTGGGGTGTTCTTGATTAGGTTCTCGACCCGTGTTTGATACAGACGTTTGCGCATGTCCTCGGTGGGCAGCGTAAACATGACTGTCCGATGCGGGTTGCGTGCAGCAATGGCCAATGCCTTACGCACCTGCACTTCAGTGTTGTGAGTGGCGATTAAGCTGGCCCCGCACAAGAAAAGATGGCTTGGATGCGCAACTGTCAAGCAACGGACAGGGACAGCAGGAACCTTAAAAATGCCTGTCAAAGTGAAAGATAGCTGACCACTCAAACCCCCCTTTACAGTCATCTTTGAACCAAACAGATACTTCTCTTGGTAGAGGTCAATGGTGGTTCTGATCTCTACCCTGCTTCCGTTTACACTCACTGGCCAGCGATGCCCAGCATCTGCGACAATCTTAGTGCCATCGTGGAACTCCAGTGAGAAGCACTCGTGGTCTGTGTAGATGGGTGATAGGTAAGTGACCTCGGTCAGTTCGCCCGAACCTGAACCTTCGTGTATAAAATGACCTACCTTCAAGTTGCCCATTGTAGTCCAACCGTGACCAGTTAGGATGGGGGTGTCTAAGGCGAGGGCCAAACCAACTTGGGAAGGTTTTACACAACACAGATTGGTGTGCATATCGTTCAAGATTTGCCGCTGAAACGGATACTTAGAGACTGAGAAGGGCAGACCAGCCAGTTTTGTGTTTTCCTGCAGCCAATCAGTGTAGGGTTTTGGATCGGCCTTCTCCTGAAGATACTGAGAAATCCGGGTGGAAAAATCGTCGAGAATATTCATAAAAAACTTCCAAAAGAGATTGCAAGAAGCCTGCAAGATATTATCGAGTCAGTTTACCGAAACTGAACAACAGAAAGCCAGAGAAACCCCCATAAATAAGCTAAGATACTCGACACCCATCCAAGAGATAAGCTCATGAGAAGCCGTTACCCCCGCATCATTTTGGAAGACTTTGAAACTTCAGTGGAAATTATTGGTGAGGCACTTAAAGACCCGCTTTATGTCTCGGCAGCCAATTGTCCATACACACCCCTTTTGCAAGATGGCATAGTCAAGGCAGTTCGTAGTCTGCGAGAGTTGAACTCTGAGACCAAGGATAGAGCCATTAATAACGTCAAGCTGACGGCCACAGGGGATCGCCCGGAGGATATGCTGATGTGGCAGATTGACAATGCCATCTCAGATATTCGCAGCGTAATCTCCAATCAGAGTTCTAGCGAAGCCTCTAAGGTGAGTGCGAGTAAGTTCTTGTTCGAATTGTTACAAAAGAGAGTGGAGATTTCTGAACGGTTGGCTAACATAGATAGAGTGTTTAGCCTTGAAGCACTGCTCAAAGAGTTTATCGAGCATCATTCAGAATCCAGTGAAGTCGCCAAGGATTTCATCAAGCGTTTGGAAGATTTAGGAAGTAAGAGCAAATGAATAGACCCAACCTAGGTATCTACGCAATCACCGCGCCTGCCTATCTGAAAAAGAACATTCCAGTTATTCCCCTTCGCGTGAAGTCGAAGATTCCTGTGCCTGATGGTTGGTCAGATTGGGCTGAGCATGAATTGACTGACGCTTTGAAGCAAAACTGGTTAGAGTTGCCAGACAATCATAACATCGGATTAGTTCTCGGCCCGAAGTCAGGCGTATCGGTGTTGGACATTGATATTGAAGACGAATTCATGGTTCAGCGATTGATCGACTTATTACCCGTTTCCTTGTGGCATAGGAAAGGTAAGAAGGGGATGGTCTTGGCCTATAAGTTCAATCCGAATATCAAGAAAGCCTTTCGATTGAAGGACAAGAATGGCAAGACTCTGGTTGAGTTCCTGAACAACAAACTTCAGGTGGTGCTTCCACCCTCAGTCCATCCAGACTCGAACCCTGAGACAGGTGGACCAATTATTTATACGGCCAATTGTGATCTGTTGCAGGCAATGAAATCACCAAGCTTTCTGCCTGTACCGGATAACTTTGAAGAGATGGTTCGGGCAATCTTGACTAGCCTAAACTATGAATTGCAGAGCAAAGAAAGATATGGTGGATTAACTGAGTTTGTCCCTGCAGGCGGACGGGACAACGCCATGACCTCACGGGCAGGTGCATTGGCTATTGATGTGGTGAGAGGTTTCCTTACGCTCAAGAGAGCAATCGAAACCTTGCAGGTTCTTGAATCAAGCTTCACCCAGCAGGTGGAGGGTGACCCGATGGACCTCCACAAACATGTCAGTAATCTAATCAATTTTATCAAGCAAGACTTAGTGGCTCGCTCATGCAAGTTGCCAATTGGTTGGGATAAGGACCTGACTGAGAAGGAAATTAAAGCTTATGGAATGTTTGATGTAGAAACTGAAAAGACCTATGAGGAGATGGGAAGACAAGCCTTTGGAGATCTTGATAACCAAGGGGGAGAGGTTACGGTTGATACAGTGAGACTGGTGTTGCAAGAGTTGGCGACAGTTCGCACCATTGATCCATTGAAAGAAAAGGTTTTGCTTGAGACTATTCTGCGTAGAACCAAGCATCTTAATCTGGGTGTGAAGGATCTGAAAAAAGAACTGAACCGATTTAGAGCGATGGCCATTAACGTCGAGATTGCCGAGTCAGGCTCAATCCTAGAACTGAATTCACATACTCAGGTTGCGCGAGCAGTATTGAGTTACCAGAAGAGATTTGGCGATTTGAGAAGTCAGGATGGCATCTTGCACCAATGGAGAGGGAGTCATTGGGAAGTGGTTGATCAGCCTCAGATGATGGAGTTTGTCTCAAACCGATATATCGAATGTCCAGTGATGAAACGTAACTCAGATTCGACGGGTGTTTGGCGTGAGATGTTGATTTTGGCCAATGGACGGATTCGTACAGATTTTCGCCCCTGCATCAACGTGGCCAACGGTGCAGTCTTGGGAGATGGTACGCTGGTTGATCATGATCCTGAATTTGGTGCCACCTACGTCCTACCTTATCGTTATGCCGAGGGTGCGCAGTGTCCCCTCTTCCTCAGATTCTTGGAAGATTGCTGGGGCAATGACCCTGATTACTCTGAGAAACTGATTGCGCTTCAGCAGGCGCTTTGTGCAACACTGCTGGGTTATGCACCCAGATTTCAAAGGGCTTTTCTGCTGATTGGCAAGGCCAAGACAGGCAAATCTGTACTTCTGAAGATTATTGGCGGTCTGTTTCCACTTGAGGCTCGAGCTTCAGTCTCTTTTAGCCAGTTGCAAGATGGGAATATGTTGGTGAGTCTGGATAACAAACTGATCAATGTGGTGGGAGAGTTGTCGGAGAAGCAAAGGATTCGGGGAGATTTGTTCAAGGGTCTGATTGATGGGTCCTCGGTGATGGTCAGACGCTTGTACAAAGAGGCATTTAACATGACCCCAGTTTGCGCTCACTGGGCTGCCTCCAACCACCTGCCGCGTACTGATGACTCCTCACAAGGTTTTACACGTCGTTGGCTCATGTTCAAGTTTGGGCAGGTGATTGCGGATGAACGGGTGGATGTTAATCTGGCCGATCATATCCTGCGTGAAGAGCGTGAGGGTGTCTTCGCCTGGGCGCTCAAGGCATTGCCCACACTTGTGTGTGATAATGCGGATTATACATTGCCTAGTTCTCATAAGGCGTTGGTAAACCGCTTAACCCACACGACCAATCCCGTGCTTTACTTCCTAGAAAAGGATCCGTATTTGCAGTTTGATCCAGCTCATGAGATCTCGGAAGAGGCACTTTGGTACCAATTTAAGGCTTTCTTTACGGCTGCGGTGGGTGGTCGGAACCAGCATGATATGTCCTCGTTTAGAGGTATGCTTGAAGAGGTTATGTCTGAGTTTGGGATTAAACCCCTTCATAAGGGGTCGGATGTTCGGACTTATTATTCGGGCATCAAGATACTTGAGTAGGTGGTTGGGAAGAGAGGGGGGGAGCTTAGGCTCCCTTTTTATTGGGTTTGGTTTTGGGTTTGGGTTAGGTCCTTTATTAAGACCAATGGTCCTGCATACACCAGACATTCTTATCAAGAGGTACGTGAGACCAATGGTCCTGTATGTGCCAGACATTTTTTTATCAAAACCAATGGTCCTGTATGTGCCAGACATTTTTTTATCAAAACCAATGGTCCTGTGCGCGTCGCGCAGCATCGCGAGCAGGGGTGCTGCATTGTAGCATCGCGAGCAGGGGTGCTGAGGGCATGGGAGTGGGGGGGGGTAAATGAGAATGAGACGTATTTGAGTAAGAATCTAAAATTTTATAAATCGGGCGGGGGTGTTATGTGGGTGTGCGTGCGCGTTATCCTATATAAACGTGCCTACCCTTGTCAATAGTTGGCTACATAAAGATAACAATAAAAGAAAGATCACTTATTTTGTAGAAAGTATAAAAAAAAGGTAGACAAGCATGATAAATCCTGTAGAATGGCTGCCATGACAAGGAAAAAGCGGAAAATGCTACCAAGTCATAAAGAAGCCTAGTCATTCTGGCAAAAGGCATCTATAGGGTAAAGTTATGAAAACATTGGTTTTGATTCTATCGTTCATTGTGTGTTTGTTAGCGTTTTTTGGTATGTTAGATAGCGCGTTGCATTTTGGCTATTTTGGTGCGCTTGCATTGTTGGTCACTTGTTTGTCGGCTCCTGTTATGATTTACCATGAGCTGTTTTTTGTAGCAGACTAAAAAGTCTGCTATACCTAAGCAATCAAGTCTTGATTGCTTAGGTATAGCGAATGATAACACTTTTCTTATCTTGTATAAAAAAAGTGTTGACAAGGTAGAAAATACCTTGTATTGTTCGCCACGTTGGGTGCATTATTGACGAAATAATGCCTAGCACGCTCAACAATCATATGCACTATTTTTAGGCATATTCTCAAGCGATTCTAGGCTTGAGCGTGGTAATGGTATCGGTATTCTAAAAATACTGGACACGGGCAAATTTTGCACTGTGAAAAGTAAGAATATCACACGTTAATAACCTAAGCTGTGGGCATAGTGTATTTATGCTTGACTTTAGGACACTTTTAAGTGGTCTGTTAGGAACAAAACAAGGCACACATGATGATCATTATGTGTGATACCACGTGCTCAAGTCCCCTCACTGATCAAACCATAATCCATCCAATGTTTTAAGGAGTAGTCACCATGACCACACTATCACGCAAACAAGCCGATCAAGCGGTAAAAACACTATCCCAGATGGTAGTGACCGGCAAAAATGCGGTAAAAATGTTACAGGTTGCAAAATCTTTGCAGGGTAACAAAAAATTGCCGTTGTGGGCAAATGAATTCGAATGGCAAGCCACCTTCTCTAATGTTGCCAATATTGAAAAAGCGGCAAAATCAGATTCGTATGCCGACTTTTGTACCTTGTTTAACCTGAACCAAAAAGGTTCAAAATTAACAGAAAATCAGGTCAAGCTATTCAAACAATTGAACAGAATTCAATTGTTTGCGGCAACCACAACGATGCAGGCAATCAAACACAAGTTGGAAAATCCAGAACCTGAATTAGACTTGCCAGTGCCGTCCAAGTATGACGTGCCTGAACAGCCTGAACAGCCTGAACAGCCTGAACAGCTTGAACAGCCAGTCGACCAAGTGGTACAAGTTTTGGCCATGCTAAAAAGTATGAGCGCTGAACAGCGAGCCACTATAGCGGCTGAGCTTGTGGCGATGCAAGCCACACAAGCCGAACAGGCCGCCTAATCCAAAAATCAAGGCAGGCATCATGCCTGCCTTGATCCGATTTTTACCCTATACCGACCAAGCGGTATAGGGTAGCAATTGGCTACCCTTTGGAGTCCCAAACTATGCAACCAACCATTGTAATGCAACTACCAAGCACGACTCAACGCATCGAATGGCCGCGTCATTCTGACGGTTACTGTTTGATCCAGATAGACCAGCAGGTATACCGAGTATACCCCCTAGAAGATGGCTACCAAGCCAACTTCTGCTACCGAGTCTGAAAAACCCTTGACACACCCCAAGTGGGTGTGTTATTTACGCGCCCCTGCGTGGGCGTGCGTGTGTGCGTGTGTGCGTGCGTGTGTGCGTGCGTGTGTGTGGGCGCGTGCTTTAGGCGTGCGTCGTGTGTTTATAATGCACATGATATATGCACATTAAAAGGGCTTTTTTGAGAGAAAGCTTTTTCAACAAAAGCCAAACTGGATATTTGCAAATTTTTATAATTTGGGGACTTTTTTTAAAATTCAAAATTCTGTAGGAAAAAGCCGTTTTTAAACACAAGCGAACGGAATCCGTTTGCTTGTGTTTAATCACGTCTGGAGATACCCCCATGCAAACTACCTTCTGGCGCAACGTCGCCATTTTGGACACCCGCCGTGTTTTTTGCTTCATTCTGGCCGTGTTTGCGGTCATTCTGGCAATTCTCGCCAACGTGGATCAGTTTGAACTGGTCTCTTACTGGGGCGCGAGAGCGCAAATGCCCCATGTGTTCTCTTACATGGCGATGCTGTGCATTGCCAACGTGCTTGGATATTACCGCCGATAATGAGTTTGGCCTAGTCATGCCTATAAACTGACTCCGTAAAGGTTTGAAAATTAGATAATTTTCAAACCTTTACGGCTGGCCACCTATCAAGGCCGAGGAGTTTTACCCATGACTACCACTCGTTACACCAGCACAGAAACACTTGCGTCTTTCGCAGAGTTCACCTTCAATGGCACAGCCTCACATTATCTGTCAATCCCACCTGCCAAAAACTTCGCAGAACTCAATATTCGCCGTGACCTCGCGGCCTATGTTGGGGCAAAGTATGTTGGGTTCGGTGAGGTATTTGAGATTCTGTGCAGCCTCCCCTTGGGGGCTGACGTGGTTGAAGTGATTCGTGGGTTCGATTACTGCCCCGATCAAGAGATCCATTGGGTGAAGACCAGCCACGACAAGTGGCACGTGGTTGAAGCCTAATGGACACCAGTATGTTTCCAAGTTGGTTCTTCCGGCGTGCTGGCCTAGCTGACAATATAACCAGTGTCTACCACCCTGCACCCCGCAAAATCCAACCCAAAAAGATAGCTATCTGCTCACGGCGACGTGGGCGGAAGTGAAGTAGTACCCAAATTTGGCCTAGTCATGCCATAAAACTGACTGCATAAAGCAATGGGTTCAAGATTTGAATTCATTGCTTTATGGCTGGCCACCTATCAAGGCCGAAGGAGTTTATGGTTATGAAAAATCTCGTTGTTGTTGGCAATAGCCAAGTGGAAACCACTCAAAAGGCCATGAATGGCCGACTTGTTTGGGTTGTAGAGGGTCGCCAGTACCGTCTCGAAAGCGTTGCGATCCTCGCTGCACTCACAGTGGCCAAGCGCCATCATCAGACAGCCGAAAGAATCAAATCGACTGCCACGGCAGGGGCGCGTCGGTTTTCGCTGGTCTAAGAGGGTCTGATGTAGAAAGGAGGGTTTTGAAAATTCAAAACCCTCCTTGAGATTTACGAGATTTACGAGATTTTTAACCAAAGCTATTTCTGTTTTGGTTAGGAATTTTCAACTTGTTCCAGTTGTTCCAATTGTGCGTAGCGATCCATAAGTGCTACACGCTCTCGTGCGTAGCGGTCAAGTCCTGACTCGGACACAAAACACCAAGCAGTAAGTGCCTCATTCTTAGGGTTCGTGACACCTTTCAGGTCTCTGAGCATAGCCCTAACCACTGATATTAACTCCTTAGCAAGTCCGATTTCACCAGCTTCGCGCAAGTCATAGGCCACTTCACGCAAATCAGTCACGCGCTCGTCGATATAATCGGCCATGCGTGTCTTGATCAGCTTAACCTCCTTTTCGGCAGCCTTAATCGCGTTCATACTGCTGGCGATGTGGCTGATGTTGTCCGATAAGTCGTGAATGAGCAGATAATTGCGATCCTCCAGTTGTTTGAGTTTTTTGGACTCTAGTTGCTGGACTTGGGTTTCTAGCTCTTGCCAGCGGTCGTAGATTGCAGCTTGGGCGGCGTAGTCGTAAGACATGGCCATCAACATGGATTCTCGTTTTGGGAATCGGTAGCAGGGTCTCTCCTTGTTTTGAGTGTCAAAATAGGTGCCCTTAAAATTTAGGGCACCTATTTCACCCAATACTTGGGGTACTTTCGCCATAAAGTTATCATGACGCAACTCAGCCGAACCCTCTGGACGGCGTGAATTGATAAATTCAACGATTTCTAGACTCGTCATAGAAACTACAGCGTTTTCAGTCACTTGCAGGGTATTTTTCATCAAATTTCACTCAATAAAAAAGTTTTAGCTCTATAATCGGGTAGTGTAGGCGCAAGCAGCCTCCGATTACAGAGCTAAAACTTCAAAAATTTACTTGCCATCTCAACCACTTAGACACTACTCACCGTGGATATAGCTATTATAAGCGGTTTTTGGGGTTTTGGCTACCAATAGATGCGCTCAAATTTGAACGCATCTGTAAGTTGTTGATATTCCTCATGACTCAGAATTGAATCATCTAATTTTGAACTACGAAAGTTTTGTAGTGACTTCCTTCTAGCTGCACCACCGCTAGTGGTTAAAATTCACTCACCCCAGTTTTGGGGTGAGTGAAATTCAATCGGCCGAAAACTCAGCTGATTGAATTTTAGCTCCTGAATTTCAGGAGCTAAAATTTGATCAATTCGAGCCTTTGTGGTCTCCTCAAAACTGAGGACACCTCCACCCAACCCCAAAAGTGCAGGTAATTCGTAAGTCATTGATTTCTATAGAGTCAGGGAAATCTAGTTAATACCAGTTAATGAAAGTTAATAACGCCCTCACCACTATATAATAAATTCTGACTGCTAATATAATAAATCCCGACCACCACTATAATAAATTCTGGTGACCATTATAATGTGAGCGGTCAAAGTTTATAATAAATGCCAAAAGTGACGTTCTGACAACCCAAAAGTGCCATAGCGCTAGAAGCTCGTAGGAAGCGTTTTAAGCCTGTTTGAGAGCCTTCAGGTAGGGTTGTGCCAGTTAGGGTAGTTTAGGAGCGTTAGGACGCAAATAGAGCGATTCTAGGGGCATTCTTGAGACCAATTAGATACGGCTGGCTCGATTTCAGTTTTTTACTCTTTTTAGTGGTAGCAAGTTAGACTGTTTTTGAGTTTAGTAGAGGGCTATAGGGTAAGTAAAAAAAATCTTATACAAGTAACAAAAAATTATTTTTTGCTACCACACTTGACAAGTGTTTGTCAAGTGTTTTTAGAGAAAAAAAAATAAAAAAATATAATTTGAGCCAAAAATAACTCTATATATAGAAGTATAAACCGTAAAACAGTCTAACCTGCTACCACTAAAATTTGCACCCTCATTTGCACTTTTGCCCAAATGACAGGACTGCAATCGTGAACTCTCGCGAGACCTCACACAAATGCCCAAACACACCCCACTGGCCAGAACCTCAAATTCACCCCTCGGCCAGCCACCGCAATTTAAACGCTCTGAGAGCCTCCTACGACACCCTTCTGGTACCAACGTACCAGAAGTAGCTCTAAAAGCGCTCTAAACGCTTCCCAGAGCCATCCAGAGACATAATTAGAATCCCTCAACCCTTACATTTACGCACTCAACCACCAAAATCCATTTACAGGGTCAAAAACGACCACAAAATGCCGCAACCAAGACCTCTCTATGGTTGAGAGGCTCAGAAATCCATGACTATATACCTACCAATTTTGTACGCTAATTTGGTCAATCTAAAACCAACCCCAATTGGCCGAAATGACAGAAAAAACCGCTCACTTTTTGATCAAATCAGCCCGAAATTGACCCCAAAAACCAGCTCTTTTTGGTCACTAAAAGGGAGTCAAATCTGCTACCACCAAAAAACTCGCAATTTAGCCCAAGCAGCTGGTTTGTACGTTTTTTGAACAATCAGACATTTCGCTCCAAATACATGTCTGGAATCAATCACTTAGTTGTCAACCCCCCTCGAAACCCCCAAATCGTTGACAAACACTAAAAAGTATGGTTTTTACCCCTTTTTTTCAACACTTTCAATTTTCTCTATTTGACACAGCTCGAATCATTTGATCTAGTTTTCACTCTTCATCGTTTTTTCCGCTAACAATCACCTTTCTTATCAGAAAAAAGAATAAAGACAGTGCTTTCCTGTACATAAAAAATTTATACAGCAGTTCATTTTTTAACCAATTGTGCTGTTTTTCGGCCTCTAAAACGCCTATTTTATACAATTCACGACAAAATTAAATTATTTTTCAAATTTCACATATCACATTTACTATTAGGTTGTCAACCCCCATTTTCATCCCACTTTCACCCTTTTTCACCTGTCAGAATCCGAAAACTGACACAATCTGGAGCAATTTCCCATGCCAAACCGAACACCCCATGCGTTCTTCCTGAAAAGCGATATCTCGGACGGGACGCTCTACGAAGCGACATGGTTGGACTTCTGCGCCCATTTGGGCAAAAATCCACGCAAATTGGCTGAAAAATACGCAGATTTGAGGCCATATGCCTTCGAACCGACACCAAACCGAACATATCTACATTTAGTAGATAATAAAGATTTCCAATTATTAATAGATCCAGTGGTTCTGGAGTATTTAAAACCACTGACTGTTAATAATAATAGATTTATTATAAGGGCGAGGGATTGCCAATTTTATAATAAATCGAAGATGTACAGATTGCCAAGAACGGCCAGTCAGCCAGAATTCGGAAGATTCATCTACATACATCATGTATGGCCGTTCTATCAGATGGATCCCAACTGGGCGCTGCTATTCGGCCTAAATCCGGAGGAGCTGCCTTCTGGCCTACCCCGACGCTCCTTGGTCGAAACCTTGGAGCTCTATCGAGAAGCTCTTCGACCCCCTAACCCATGACCCCAACTTAGGTCTCACCCATGACCCCGATGCGAAGCGTCGGGCACATGACCATTGATCATGACCCTTTGGTTCACTTACAAATCCGAACCAAACTATTAGCTTATAGCTATATTTTTGCTATAAGCTAAAACCTCCCCTTAACCCACGGAGTTTCACCCATCATGACCCCAATCGCAATTGCTCAGACATTGGACGATGCTTATCGCATCAAACAAACAATAAACACCCGCGACCGTCGGCACGGGAAAGCCCCGCGCAAGCTGGTGATCAAACATGTGGTTGGAACATTAAGTGAACCAACCACCTTTTTGGTAGCTTCGCTCGAACCACATGAGTTCGAGTTTCTGGATTAACCCTAACTTTCGGCTCGCCGCTATGAGTTTCTTGAATAATCAAGAAGGCGGGTTCACACCCTCCTGTTTTCTTAACCTCTGACTTGGAGTTTTATCTATGACCCCCAAACACCCCAAACATCATGAGCTAATCCAGCAGTTCAATCAGAGTCCAGAGGCATATACAGTCTGGGCGCGTAAACCCAACTCAAAATGGTTGGAGATCATCGACCCGATGTGGTCGGACAAGCTGGAGTATCGGCTTGAGCCGAAACCCTCCGCTGGACACATTTGGTACCTCGAGACCACAGAAAACGAACTGACGGTCTCTCACCAAGTGGTGACGAGATGCAATTATGCGAGTTATCTTGAGCTCGTGCAGAGTATCTACCCAAGTCCCGATTTCGAGGTTCGACCCCATTTGGGTCGGGCTGACCAATTCGAGATCGCTGGAACTTGTCACATCCAAGTTTACGGACATAGGAGTCTTAACTCGACTCAGTTGCAGGTCTTGACTGATCTTAATCTGTTTCCCTAAAAAGGGTTTCTTCCTCTTTCTCTCGAACCTTTGGACTCTTGGACTTCTCTATGTATTCACTCTCGCTCTACCGCCCTCAAAACCGCCAGCTCCTGCTGGTCGGAACCCTCCTTGGTCTTACCCTCGAGACTATACAAACTCTCGAGGACAAGTTGTTTACCCAAGCTGCTCCACAATTTATTGAGTACGAGCAGTTCGAGTACTTCTTTGAATCGGGCGGTCACGATCCCGCACCAATGGTCTGGCAATTGGCCAGCATTGGTTTTGGACGATCAGACGATAGCTGTCTTCTGGCTTGTATCGACTATGAGTCCGAGTCCGAGTCCGAGTCCGAGTCCGAGGAGTCTGATACCTCGCTTCGACTCGAAATTCAACCTCCCTCCTCAACCCTTTAGGAATCTTAATCATGACCCAATTGCGCCCCTTTTCGCCATCCTACGCCCTTCTGCTGAAAAAGCACGAGGAGGCAATCGCCGCCGCTTCGCCTATCCAACCCTACATTTTCCAGACCTGTTGCGGAATCTACAACTACGTTGGAATTAACATTGGGGGTGAGTTCTCATATATCACTCGGGACGGTTCGGAAAACTGTCTGCATCGGACCTCTAATCTGCCCTGTCACAAAACGATTGCGGATGCCGAGATCATCCGGCTCAAGTACGATAGGAATGGTAATCGCCGTGCCAAGATTTCAGTCGAGTCTGCTCGACTAGGCTTTCTCAAATTCGAGGAAATTTGCGAAATCATGAAATCTATGGGGTGGCGTTTTAAGGAAGGCTATTTCTATGGTCAATGGACTAACGCCGAGGAATTCATTGGCGAATACATCAATCGTGCCAAGTACGGGGTCTAACTTATGACTTACAAATATGTGGTCAATTTCACTGGCCAAGCTCGGGAGTCGGATAAGCTTCCGGTTGAGCGTTTCGACCAACTCTGGTTCATCAACCAGTACAACTACGGCTCGCTGGGTTATTACAATCTGTTGACCCGAGGTGCATTTCGGTTCTTGGGCTGGGAATATCATTTCGATCTTCCGCGTTTCATTGTGTACCACCAAGACATGTGGGGAGTTGTGCATGCCCCGAGTGCTTCCGTTTTAATGGAGTTGTGGGAGGATGATTTGATGTTCATCGCCCCACTACCCACCAACCTACTATCCGAAGATATGGAGTAACACCATGACCAATCCAACCACAGGGCTCGCAAAATTGCTGGCCGAACTCATCAACTTGCGTGCCAATCTGGACGCTGGCAATACGCCTTCTAGCCATTCTGCCATCTGTAACACAATCCGCAGCCGTCTTGTACCGATCCAAGGAGTCTGCTCAATGCTTGCTTCTATTTCAAACCGCTGGCCTGAGCGGGCTGAATCAAACATCTTCCCCCATATCAAACTGCTTGATTTTCTGATTGAGCGAATCCAGAACCACCCCCAGCAAGTCATCCTAGATAGTCGGGGGTGGTTCTGTCTCCCCAACTACCTCCGTTGGGCTGAAGGGGTGATTGAGTTTCAGGCTCATACTCCTCGGAATAACATCGCCTTGGTAAGTTTGCCGCGCAATGTGGCTTTCGACCCTATGCGTCTTTCTGACTACCTCTGTCTGGTAGATACCCTGTTCGAGAACGTCCGTGATACCTCGGAGGGTAACGGGACTGAGTATGAGCAGGAATACTCAGCTGAATTAGAGTATCTGGAATTTCCAAAGGGTTGGCGCACTGACGATCTTCGAGAAGACGTTCTGGTTCACCTACACACTTGGAACCTAGGAGTCTAATCATGAAACAATATCGTGTTGATTTTCAATGGCGTGAAGCCAACTATGGCCAATTTAAGCGTGATTGGCGTACAGACTATAGCTTTATCGAGGCCAATTCTGAGGCCGAAGCTCGTGAGTTATTTAAGAGTGGCTGGACTTCAAACAACGAGCTTCAAATCTCATCCATCACAAAATGCGGCACACAGGAGTAATACCATGTCAAACCTCATCCAAACAAAACCCCTCTGGAATTTGCCACACAGTGTTATGAACGAAGGCATCCACCACAAACTGAAAGTGATCGAAATCCCCTTCATGGGGTTCTACGATTCGATCTGGGATTATGTCTGGGAGTCTGAGTTCGACAACGATTGTGCTGAGGAAGATGCAGAGCGTCTCGACTCAGACTCAGTGAACTGGCCTGTCTACTACACTCGATTGGCTGCCCAGATTGTGGACTGGATTCGTCATAAATCAGGTCTAATGCTGAGCTTCGAGAAATTGACTTCCCCTCGGGAGTACAATTTCGAGTCAGATCGGATCTTCGCATACATCAGCGAAACCCAACTCGAGATGATCTACAAGAACATCGACGAGGACAAATTGGCGGCCGTTTTCAAGGACAACCTCACGCCCCACAGCGGCTTCACACCTTACTACGACGTAGAGTCGTGGCAAGAGCCTGTACTTACTTGGGAATATTCCCAAACCGCTCTTCTCATGGGGCTGTACTTGTCCGAATTGCTGGGCGAGTACTGGGAGCGTGATGCTTACGAAGATCTGTCCGAGACGGCTCGTAATCTGCTTTGGGAGTGTAAACAGTAAGCTGGGTCTTTCGGGGCTATCCATTTGGGTAGTCCCTCAATCAAATTTTTGGAGATACATCATGGGCTGGACATTCGGCTGGAGCAACAAGCAAGCACTGGTAGATGAGTTGGGCGACAGCTACGCCTCTGCTCCACACAAGGTTTTGAAGCAGTCACTGCGTGGCAACACATTGTGGCAGTTGGTGCAAATCAATCCTCGCGAACACGATTTGTTTGAATCCTACGTCACCATCTGGTGCAACCTACTACAAGAGATGGACGGCAAATGGGGCTACAAGGACATGTCAATCTCCTCCGGACCATATGCTACTGGTTGCCCCAAGAGTTATTTGGAGGCAGTTACCGACCCTGACGAAAATTCACAGGCTTGGGTTCAGATTCGACTCAACCCCATCAAGATTGAGGAGGGTGACCTATTTGTTGACGGGGCTGATACCTATATGGTTCTCGACCCTCATTTAGGTATCAAAGGCTCTAAATATAACGTGCTTGCCCAACATGCCACACGGCCAAATAGCACTTTTCGATTCGACAAGGCACGAGTCTTGGCGGGTCTGATCAAAGGGGACTCTGCATGAGCCTAGTCCTAATGCTACTTGCCTTCTCCATCCTGATCCCCTGCCTAATCTGGCGGGTTATGGAGGGAGGGCGCAATGACTAAGACCTTTCGCTTCGTCGTCGCCTTCGGACAGTATGTGGATGTCTCGGCCAGTTCCAAACGTGGTGCGATTCAGACATTCAAGGCCGACTATGCTCACCTGCTCAAAAACGGGCGACTGTACAAAACCGCAATCTGGAGTGTTTCATGAGTATCCTAAAGAAACCATGCTATTCAAACTACCGTGGACACCCTATCGACGGCCTTCATCACGACATGAAGGATTGGGCATTAGCTCAATCCAAGCCTGACCTGATTTCGGAAATCATTTTCGAGGACGGTTCGGTCGTGACTGATCGCTATCCCCCTGCCCAGCGGGAGGTTCTCTACTGGGCTGGCCACGAGAACAACGGCTATTACGGGGTTCAGGTTGACGTGGGTAACCGTTGGATGTTTGGCACTGAGCCTTTGGGTCTGGCCGAAATTCGCAAGCTTGAAACCGAACTGGCCAACAAAGCAGGAGCTGTGAAATCTATCCGTGTTTACAAGGATGTGGGTGAGGTTGAGCCTAAACCGAAGGGCAAGGGCAAGGGCAAAGTTTATTATCACGAAGTTTCAATAGGAGAAGGCTGATGAGCCGAACGATTCAGAAAGCCCCCAATATCAATCTGGCCGAACTCAAGACGGGTCAAACCTATATTTTCTACTTCCGCTCAGGGGGAGAAGTAGAAGATCAGCTGGATCCCAACTGGAAAGGTCGGATCAACCCCCATCGTCTTCTCAAAAGATGCCGACTATATGACTCTGACGGCTTATACCACCGAGAGCAAGGCAGCACTCCTTGCGACATCATCCAAGTAAGTGAGGTAACACCATGAAACGTATCGAAATGTACATTCGCCACAAAGAGGTCTACGCAAGTGGTGTCTTGATTATTGATGGCCAAACTGTTCTCCATGAGCACCCAGCTTGGCAAACCCCCGAAAATGTTCAGGCAATCTTCACCCACTGGATCTGTGATAACCGTCCAGAATTGCTAGACTCTTTGGAGCCACACCAGAAAACCCGCAACAGTTATTGGAAGGATTTGGCTGTGATCTCTGTGGCTGAACAGAAGTACATGGGGACGCTAACTGAGCTGATCAAAAACCATCCACTAGGTTCTGAAGCGTAAAAAAAGGGGGGTTCATAACTCCCCCCTACCATTCCCTCATGCAATTTTTACGGAGCAACTCTCATGATAGGTATGACCAACCGCGAAACCCTCAGCTATTGCCGAACCATTCTACGTCAGCATGGTCTGGTCGTTCGATGCCAGGGCAGCAGCTTGTATGCCGTCGCCTTCCCACGCCAGTCCAGTCTGGTCTCAAATATGACCATCGGTAGCTTGCTAGAAATGGTCGAATCTGGCTATTTCGAGAAATTCACCCAACCGCAACCGTAGAGTAGGTGCAAATTATGCCCATTTCAAAAACATCCAAAATGTCCTGCCACAGTTGGTCTCTACAGGCCATCGAACACTGCCCACAAGCCTTCGACCGTATGGGACAGCTTGTGGATGCTTGCCGCACTTGCTACGCAACCGATGGTAATTATCGGTTCAAGAACGTAAAGGCGGTGAGGGCGAAAAATGCGATTGAGTGGCAGGAAGCTAACTGGGTCGGTAAGATGACCCGCCTAATCTACGATCTACCGCAACTTCGCTGGTTCGACAGCGGAGACCTGTACCATATTGATCTGGCTGAGAAAATTTACCAGATCATGCAGGCAACACCCCACACCCGCCACTGGATGCCCACCCGGATGCACAAGGATGTTACGTTTTTACCCATCCTTACCAAAATGCAACAGTTGCCCAACGTGGTAATTCGACTCTCCTCTGATAGTCTTACCGGAGAGTTGGTGCAACTCGATTGGCCAACCACATCCACCATCATCCCCCATAAAGAGTATGCCCGAAACGGCGTATTCGTTTGCCCTGCTCCGGAGCAGCAGGGCATGTGTCAGAATTGCCGAGCTTGCTGGAGCAAAAATGCACCAGTCATTGCCTATATTGGCCACGGTCGGCAATACCAAAAAACCCTTCAATCTATTCCAACGGTGACATTATGAAACAACAACCGATTTTCGCTATCAGCTTCAAACACGGAACCTCGCGCCGTAAAGGTTTCGAGGGAACTCCAACCCTCACTCTCACAGATCATCGCTCAGGCCGCAAGTATAAGACCATGGGTCAAGGTTTACACCTCAACCCAATCGTACTGGCTGAGTGGGCAACGGATTGCTATCAAGAAGAATGGTTGCAGCGTGATGATTTATTCCGCACAGAATATCACCTCGATACCAAAACTTATCACAGCTGCATAACTGGCGATTTAGCCGATGGGATCCGCAATCTGGTTGCCAACCTAGCAACTGCCGACACTGAGCCAGTTCGGGTTGTAGTTGACAACGACGACTTCGAAAAAGTGGCGCGATTGCTTGAACAGATCGGTGTTCATTTGCAAGCCACCTTTGATTATAGCCCACGAGCTAACTGGATCTCTGGTTATATAGTTCAGGAGAAAGGCGAGTGGTAGCACTTGAGCAACTCGCTCAACTGATGGCGGAGACTGACAATCTCCGCCATGCTGATTCAACCCAAATGGATCTCTTCAATCAACTCTGCGAAATTCTGGATTCCTATCATGTGTGAACTCAAGCAAGTTTTTGTACAACCGATTGTACTAGATGCCTTTAAACGCTTCGGCCAAGTAGCTCCACTAAACCTCTCGATCCATGAGACCTCAGGCCACGCCAGTGCCGAGATTCAGGTCTGGGATGGCGATAGCTGGCAAGTAATGGTCTGCATCCCACCCCATGAGATTAAGGCAGTAGAATTGATTGAGGTGATTAAGAAAGGTCTGGGTGAAAAGATTGACCCGCGTCAGTTGTTTATCTTCTCACCACCCACCAGCGTCTTTTTCAGCAATCACTTTGAACCTAGCTCTGACATGAAGGATATTGCGCTATGAAACTCGAAACCTTTTCCGTTTTCAAACCCCACCTCAAGCTGCTGAACGATCATCTGTTCGCTCCTTCAATCGGCCTGCACTGCTCCATTCACCAACACAACGGCTACAGCACAACCAGCAGCGCAATCATCTCAGCATGGCTCAGCTCTCGATGGATCACCGTGGCCATCGCCCCTGAGACTCACCTGTACTCTGGTGAGATGGAGGGGGCTATTAGAACAAAGCTGGCTGAACTATTGGTCGGGATTTTTCCCTCAACCCAAATGATGGTGCAGACCAGCATGGTCAATAGTGCGGGTGAACACCACGAAGTCCCAAACCATATGGCTCATGGCATGGAGAATATGTGATGAGCTTAATCTGTTGGGTCTATTTGGTCTGGGAGGACTGATGAACATGATGAACATGATGAACCAAATCCAAAGTTTTCAAACTCATACGGAGTTAGCGGCCAAGAATCTAAGTCTGGTTCTGGAAAGTTTGAATCTGCTGATGCAATCGAATCAGATCGAGATGAACGTCCTCAAGGATGAGATGGACTATGATTTCCGTCTCACACTCTACGGAGTCACCTCGAGATCAATCTTTTCGCATGATCAATTCTGCCGATTGACCCTCGCTCAGTTGGGTGATTACCTGCTGCAAGACTTGCTGACCATGCTTAACGCACAGCAAGACCAAATTATTTTCAACCTAGTGGAGTTACCGCAATGACTGACTATCAAATCTGGCTGAGCAATCTTGGCCTAACCGAAGAAATGGCCGAAGAACTTGATCACGAAGACCTGTTTCATCGTCTCAACTCTGAGCCTGTTGTAATCGAGCTGGACAAGGATTTCAAGTTTTTAGGTGTTTGGACCGTACCCAGCGGTCTTGATCGGCCAGTCCAAGTCTATGTCAATCAGGAGGGATCTCAACCCATGTTTATCAATTCACCCAAGAACCCAAGACGTTTCTTTCTAGCCTAGGAGCTATATCGTGCCACTATTCAAAGTCAGCTACAATCCACGTTCCCGACTCTACACTCTCAAAGACAAGACCCGCAATCTCAAGATCAAGGGTGAGACTGTCAATCACATCATCACAGATTGGCTTAACACTTACCAGAACCTGTCAGGCTACGAGAGTCTCACCTACCTGACCGACCAGCAGATTCTAGTCAAGTTTAATTCACTTGGCCTCAAGATGCCCCTCGACATTCTGGACATCACACCGCTAGATGTTCTATTTTCCGATCTAGCGAGCAGCGATGACCCTGACTATGTAAATGCAGAGTTTAGAGTTTTACAAGTTTTTGAAATCACCCAAGAAGCCTTGCGAGAAATGTATGATCAAAGCAACTGATGTCCTGCAATCCATCGACACCACCGGCCGCCTCGCGTGGCCAATGAATCTACCCCTACAACCCAAGACAAAGGTGGACACAGCCCAGTGGCGAGCCAGAGGCATGATGGGTTTGATGGAGCAGTATAAAACGCTGCATCCCTACTACAGCGGGGCAGACATTCTACTCTACAGCACCCAAAAACCAGACTTCCTGCTGGGCGTAGTTTACTCGGCACGAGATGGGCTAAGACTGGAAATCTTGGAAGCTCCGGATGAAGTTTTGCTCAAGTGCCAGTCCGAGGCATTAGGTTATGAGGGCTTGACCAGCCCTCTCTTAATCAATCGTGAGGCTGAGCAGCTGGGCTGTAAGGTCGGCGATCTGCTGCTTGCCCGATTAGTCCACAACACTCCTACCTACGCAATCGTAAATCCGGAGGTCAACCTTGGCCAAATTCGTTAGCCCCTATCACAAGTTGATTCACCAACTGATACAAGATACACACGACATGGTGAGCAAGGCTAGACGCAATCGCTATAAAATTGGCACGAATGTTTTGGTCTACTACAATTCTGGAAAGGCTTGTCAGGTGTGCATTGGTGATCAGAGTATTCAATACTACGACCCAGTAACCCTCGAACTGGATATTCGGGTTCTACCCAAACCCGCTTGGCCTGCCTTTTCTATTGTCTCGGTGGTTGCTGAGTTCAACAAGGTTTTGTATCGAAGTATGCCCAATTTGCCAAAACATAACCCAGCCAAGACTGCCGAGGCAATCTTGAATTTTTCAATCCAACAGGTTCTCAACGGTGAAATTGATGCCCATGATCTATGACCCTTATCTGACTACACTGGTAGTCTTTAGCTTGTGGTCTACCTTGATCGTTTTTCAGGTGCAAACGAAGCGAAAATCCATGCTTTGGCTACTCTATTTTCCTTGGATTTTCACCTTCGCTTTGCTACTAATTCTGGCAGCTGTGATCAACTATGCAAGCCTAATTCTGGTAAGGCTGGCCAATGCGGTTGATCGACTGATCCCCTCAAAATGAGGATCCTACCTGCCCTCAGCAAGGCTGAGCAAAAGGCACAGCAAGACTTTCAGGTACTGCTTCTGCGGTATCTGGAGGTTTCTAGCAATGAGAAGCTGGAGAACAGCATTCTCAAAGCTCTCACCAAGAATGGGTTTAGTCCCAAACTTGAAGTCCATGAACATGCCCGAGTAACTTTAGGTGAACTGTTTGAAATCTTGGCACTGATCAACAATGCTGGGTTCAACGCAGATTTTCTAAAACTCACCAAACCTACTGAAGCTCCTTTGGTAGGTTCTGTCAAACCAACCCGAAAAACCCAACCTAAAGATTTCACCGAAACATCTAAACCCAAGTTCTATGACCTCGACCCAATGGATGATGATTACCCATGAACTACTCCGAACTAATCGCTCGTCTCGACTGCTTCGACCATGCTGCATTGCAGGAGGCGCTAGACCTACGTCAAACACTGCTGGATGAACATTCGGCAGCTATTCGCCAGATTGAAAAACTTGAGCAGGCGCTCAAGGAATATGCAAAAGGGGTGGCGAGCGACGGCAGCCAATCCCTAGGCTTTGGCAACAGCATGAAGATCACACTGGTCAACACAAGGGTCGTCAATGACAACTCCGCCGCCCTAAGCTGGATGGCTGAGCAACAGATCAATCCAAGCGAGTATGTGACTATTTCGGCAGAGAAGACTGCCAAGTTTCTACCCGCCAACCTAATCTCCACCAAACCAAGTGTAAGGGTTACCTTCAAATGACATTAACGCTGCGGGATGCTCAGAAGCAAACACTTGCTCGCTTGATGCACACCCCACGCATGTTGGATCGTAGTCAGGCTGGGACGGGTAAAACCGCCCCAGCTTGCGTCTACACCCGCTATGTGGTGAAGCATTTGAACAAGCGCGTAATTTGGATTCAACCTACCAGCCTGATCAACAAGAATCAGTCCGAGCTACTCGCTTGGACGGGTCTACACGAGTCTGAGATAGTAAAACTGGTCGGCACCAAGGCCAAGAAACTGGAAGTATTGGCCGACACAAAAGCCAAGGTTTTTCTATGCACTGCCGAAGGTTTTGCAGATTACATCCTCAACTACTGGCCTGATCTCAAAGGCTCGAATGTATTTGCGATCATTTGCGATGAACCTCACATGTATTACCGAGGGTACAACTCAAAGCGCACTCAGAAATTCGACACCCTTTGCCAAAGAAGAGCGGACATCGAAGTCAAATTTCTCACTGCCACCCCAACACCCTACGGCAAGCTCACATCCGCCTACATTTATTGTCGGGTCATTGAACCGATGTTCTATAAAACCTATCGGTTCTTCCAAGGGACTCATGAAGTGACTGATACGTTTGGCAGTGTAATCAACTGGCAAAACCACGAAATTCTGAACGCTCTGCTGTACCGCAATTCAATCTGCCACACCTCCCGCCAAGTCTATGGTGAGGTTGAGGAATATATTGTGCGAGACACTGTAGACCTGAGCGGGGAGCATGAGAAGGTTTACCGACAATTCGAGCAAGAGGGCGTGCTTGAGTTGCAGGAGTCAATTGATATGGGGAGCGCACCTGCCCAAGCCACGCTTCGTTGCCGTCAAATCTTGAACCACCCACACAAGATCCGGATTCCGGTGGGTTGGGATGCCTCAGGTCAGGCGGTGGATTTTCAACATCTGGACCTGATTGGTCAGAAGGCAACTGCCAAGGAAGAACGCTTGGCCAGCTATATGGCTGAGGGTAACCCTGTGGCGATCTTTGCACCCTTCACCTTCGAGCAGGAACGGATCAAAATCCACTTGGAGAAGCTAGGTTTCCGAGGGGGTCTTATCAACGGTTCTGTCAGTTCTGTTGAGCGTAATCAAGTTGATACGGAGTTCAGGGCGGGTAACTTAGATTTTGTAGTTGCTTCCCCGAAGACGGCAGGCACGGGATTTAACTGGGCTCACCTGGATATAATCATCTTCCACTCTATGGACTACGGGGATGATGATTTTACTCAAGCAGTGGCTAGAGCGAAGCGGGGAGTTAGACCTAACCCGCTTCGCATTGTTATACTTGAGTATAGAGATACAATTGAACAACTGATGCTGGTTAAAGTTCGTGCAAACTCTATTAACAGTAACAAGGTCAGTGCAGAATGTCCTGTACTGACATTTCCGAGAATGAAGGAGAGTGATCTTGAAGTTAAAACTTACGCAAAATGAGGTAGATGCCTTAAAGACAGTAGAGAGGATTTCAGTCCCTCCAACCAATCAGGGGGTAGGGAGAGTTGACGTTCCCTTTCAGATCAGAATAAAGGGCAAACTTCTTTGGCAGTACGAGATCTGGTCTGACATGCTAAAAAGAAGCTACTCTGTGGTCACGAAGAATAAGCAACCAACCTATAAGCAGGTGGACTGCTGCCAAGAGTGGCTTTCTTTTGCTTGTTTCCTTGAATGGGTCAATGCTCAAGTAGCCTACCAAGGTAAGCCAGAAGGCAAACACCTAGATAAAGATATTCTGGCAAAAGGTAATAAACTTTATAGTCCAGACTTTTGTAGGTTTGTTCCTCAGCAAATCAATAAACTTTTGAATGACTACGCCAAGCGTAGAGGGCAGTGGCCTAGAGGTGTGACTTTTGTTAAAAAGCAAGGAAAGTTTAGAGCCAGAGTGAACTCTTTTGGGGAGGCGGTTCAGCTAGGCTCATTTGATTGCCCAGAAAAAGCGTATCAAGCCTATGTTATTGCAAAGGAAGCTCAAGTCAAGCTTGCTGCTTTGCATTACCAAGCGGAGTTAAAGCCTGAAGTTTTTCAAGCTCTAATGTCGTGGAGAGTTTCATGAACACTCTAATCCTTATCGCTTGCATCACCACCAAGGCTGGCACTTATCAAAGTTGTGAGAAACCAAGAGTTTATCAAAGCATTGCAACCTGCTACGAGGCAATGAAAATCCGCGAACAGGAGCTGGCTCAGGCTGGCTTCTTCCCTATCATTTTTTGTAAAGGATGAGTGAGATGACCGAAGTACAAACAGACTGGAAAAACGCGCCTGAGGGTGCGACGCATCAAAACCTAAAAACAGGGGCTTTTTACAAGGCTAAAGATGGGCTTGCGTATTATTTTGATGACGAGTCGTGGTGGCCGTGCGAAGCGACTGCGCTCGATTTGGATGTCGGGGGTCATGTGATCAGACTGCCCCACACCCAAACTCAAAAAGCTCACCCAAGCCGTGTTTGACGGTTTGCCGCCACGCCCCAACGGAGAGAAGCTGCACTCACAAGACTGGCCGGTCTTTGTCTAGCGGTGAGTGTGGCGGCTCGACCATCACACCCTGCTGCGCAAAAAACTATTAATCAATAATATTTATAGATCAAAATTAACCGATAACTTTTATTCATATGTCACCCATCAGAATCGTGCTATATTTTACTTGTTGCGTGGTGTGGAAGCCGTGCAATGAAGTAGAATTCGAGTTGAAAAACGCCGTGTGTTTTTTGCTGTGTTTGGGCTACTCGACCCATCTTCCACCACAGTAACGAATGCACGGCTTTTTTATGAGTGAAAATTATGAGTGATTTAATCAAAGCAGCGTCTGCTCAGGTGATGACTAGCCGCGAAATTGCGCAGCTTACAGGCAAGCAGCACGACAACGTACTGAAGCTTGTCCGCTCGCTGATCGAAGCGGGTATCGTAAAAAATACGACACCCCATGAATACATCCATCCTCAAAACCGACAAAACTACACTGAGTATTTGTCAGACAAGCGCGACAGTCTAGTGATTGTTGCCCGTCTGTCGCCAGAATTCACTGCTGCTGTGGTTGACCGCTGGCAAGAACTCGAAGCGGCACAGACCAAAACACCTGCTGAATTGACCACCCTTGAAATACTGCAAATAGCAATGCAGGCCGAACAAGGCCGCTTGCAAGCTATCGCCGAACGGGATCATGCCATTGCCACCAAAGCACAAATTGGGAGCAAGCGTGAAGCCACTGCCATGGCTACAGCGTCCGCCGCGTCTCGCAAGGTTAGCGCGTTGCAAGCTGAGATTGGCCGGTGCAAGAGTCATGCAACTATCATTGCTGTGCAAAACCTGACTGGCAACGCCTATAAATGGCAACCGCTGAAAAAGTGGTGCAAGGAACGCGGGTTAAAGCCGATTGAAGTTGTAGACCCGCGTTGGGGTATTGTGAAGTCATGGCCTGCGCAGGCATGGCTCGACGTGTACTGTATTGATATTGGATCTGAATTCTAGCCAAACACAAGCCCGCCAAATAAGCGGGCTTTTTCATATCAACAAAACCAATAACTACCGCGCACCGTGTTTGATATACTCGATTCAATCCCCCGCAGCGCCAAGAATGGCACGATACGCAAGTGTCGCTTAGAGGATAGTGTGCGATGAATGATTTGTTTTTTGTGGCGGCGGGCTTTGCGATCGCATGTGCGTTCCTTTTTGCATAACCACACAGCCCCATCGTTGGGGCGAGGATTTTGAGATGAACTTAAACGAACTGAGCCAAAAGCTCGAAGATCATTTGACCGACCAAGACATTCAGGATGCGCAGGAATTACTTGATAGCACATATCAAGAGATTGTTGATATGCGTGGTGAACTGGTCGAAGCACAGGCAGAAATCGACGCGCTCAAGCAAAAGAACGCGGAGTTGTTGGTAGCTTTGGAAAGCGCAGAGCCACACTTGCTTGGGTATGCAGGTAAAGCGGTTCGGGAGGCAATCGCAAAGGCGCGGGGTGATCTATGAACGCCTATCTTGAATTCAATCTCGACCAAGACGACTGTAACGCGGATGATGAGATAGACTGATGGTAACTAAGCACAGTGTTTTTATGTGAGGCTCCCTAAAAGCAGCTTTCGTTCGGACCTTCGTTACTAGCTGAGAGTGGGAAGCTGAACTAGGCCGCTATTAGGGTATGAACTAAGTATAGCCAATTTACAAACGGAATACAAAAGGAGATTGCACAATGATTTGGCCTTAGCCATAATTGCTTCACCCAGACGATCTGGGCAACACGGGACTTTCCCTGAACTTTCTTTTCTGTAATAGCAATAGCGAGAGTAATACCATGAGCAACGACATGAACTTAGACGACATCATCAGCCAAGCAGCTGCAGCACAACCAGTTCCACAATCGGTTGTGTCAACCCCAGCGCAAACTGCCCTCTCCGTGGCAAGCCCAGCGCAGCAATACTCGATTGATGACTATCTCAATGAGACAGCAGGCGAAGTTAGCTCCTTCCTGAAAATCACAAAAATGGGTGTGGCTATCAAAGAAGACAACTTCACTGATGTAATTCTGCGAGTTAAACTGGCCGATTTAGCGCAGGGTGGTAGTTTCCGACCTTTCCACGGTCTGAACAATTCGGACGGCGGCAGCCAACAAATCTACGCAAAATCATTCGACCGTGGCACAACTGTTGGCGAGTGCAGCGATCCTGCCTACAACGGCCGTCCTTGGTTCGATTATGTGCAGATGCGTGCCGCACAGTTTCCGAAAAACCGACCTTTTGCTGGTGTGAGCATTCGTGGTGAGGTGGTCAAGGCCAATGGCATCAAAGGTGCTAAACTTGAAGAAGGTACTATTGTTGGCTATTCAGGTACACTGATGACCAGCAAGCCAATCAACACAGTGATGCGTGAGATCAACGCAAAAGGTTGGGCAGGCGAAGACGTACTCGTTGAGTTGAGTGGTCGTGAGGCCACCGGCAACAACAACGTCAAGTATGCCATGCCCACTCTACGCTTGATTGGATTGGATGACGGCAGCTTAGAGGTTTAAGCTAAAATTTAAAACGACCCGAAAGGGTCGTTTTTTCTATGGAGATTTTTTATGAGTAGCAATCCAATCATCCTAATGGATGGCAATAACGTGTTCATGCGTCTCTACAGTCTCAACCCCAGCTACGAGTCCTTCATGCAATCTTTGCAGGATTTGGAGAGCGAAGGCAGCACCCTTTGGTTCTGGGATGGTTTTGATTCACGCAGCTATCGACGCGACATCTACCCAGAATACAAGGCTAACAGATCAAGAAAGCCCTTCGATTCTGCAGTGTTTGACTTGATGAACGACTACAAGGCCAACCAGACTTTGCCGCGTATTGAAATCCCTCAGTGGGAGGCAGATGACGTGATCGCATATCTGGCCAAGAAATTAAGACTGGCAAACCCCACCCGAGATATTATCCTCTACACGACCGACGCAGATTTGAAGACTCTAAATTTGAGCGCCCGTGTCAGAACCCCTTGGATAAAAAGTTTGTCTGAAGTCTCGGCCACTGATATTCACCTATACAAAAGTTTGGTGGGTGATACCTCGGATAATATCAAGGGGTGCAAAGGGTTCGGTAAGACCAGTTGGAACGCCTTAACAGAGGACCACAAGCATTTGCTGTCTGAAGCCCTGCAGAAAGGTTTTGACTATCCCGAGCTGACAGATTGCAAGTATTCTCGTTTGTTGCAGTCTGAGTGGGAGAACGTAAAGACCGCATACAAACTGGTGGATTTTCGGTATGATGAGACACTTCCCAAATTGATTGAGAGATACTATGTCAGCGGATCTAAAGTCTAACACTCCTGAGATCACCAAGATCATCGAGCCTGTTGAAGAACCACAAGCCACCGTAGAGAACTCAGAGGCTATGTCGGTCTTGATTGATGGGGGTGTGAAGATTCTCTACGCCTTCAATCAGGATGGTCAAAAGGTTCTGCAAGACCTAGCCCTTCTGATTAACCGCAAACGAGTGGCCAAGAAATATCCGCGTGCTCGTTACAGCACGTTTGGTAAATACTGGACCATTGGTGGGGTGACCCTTCACCCATATACAGAAACTAAAGGGGCGGATCAGGCAGAGATGTTTGAGTTGTTCCATAAACTGGCCAAGCTTAGTACCTAGTTAGGCCGAAATATAGAAGACCCCTTACGGGGTCTTTGCTTTAGGAGCGAGAAATGTTTATAGCCTCCCCACCCATCGACCAAGTACAAAAAATACTGGTTGATTTAACAAACATTGATCAATATCGTGATCATCTGATCGGCTGCTGCAAAGACGCACAAGGCTATATTGGTTTTGACATCGAGAGTTATCAGGAACCGCACGCGGGTCTTGTCAAGCTGATGAATATAGATTCGGAAGGTTTCAAGAAAGGCAAGAAGCTGATCTTTGATCATCGCCGAAGCGTAATCACAGGTGCATCCTTCTACTTCGGCAGGGTAGATCCTTATCGAGTTTACTATCTCAACTTCTTTCATGCTGATGTAGAGAACCGATTAGACCATAGTCTTTTGATTGAACTACTGGAACTAACCAAGCAGAACAAGCAGAAGCTGATTATTCACAATGCAGCCTATGAGATCGCTGCACATCTGGCCACGCTCAACTACGACATCACAAACTACCTGTGTTCCATGCAGTTGTTAGTTAGTGCTTATGGGCCTGATGAGTTCCCTATTGAGAAGTTGAGACCTGCCCTCTATCAAGGTCTGCGAACCTTAATGCCTGAGATCAACCAGTATTTTCACGAGGCGGTGAATGCAAGCGATCTCACACCCAAGCAGTATACAGTCCTCAACAAGTTTATTGGCAAGACCTCAGACTCAGCATGGTCTTACAACGGGATCATCAAGTCGATCAGCTATGGCTATGGTCTGAAGAAGGCCATCAAATCTTGGTTCAATCACCAGATGGATGATTTCGATAAGACGTTGGGGAACAAACCACACATGGCAGCCCTGACGGGGCAGGAAGTCCTATCTTACGGTTGCGAGGATGCTTACTGGTGCTATCAGTTGTTTATGCAGACAATTAACTGGGTGGCTGGCCGTAATCGACCTGTCATCCAGACTTATTTGGAGCAGGAAAACCCGATGTGTCACATTTTCGGGAAGCTGTGGCAGGAGGGAATGAGTGTAAATTTACCCGCGATCTATGAACGCCGAGGCATCAATCGCACCGAGGTGGCTGAGCTTCTGGTGAAGTTTAAGGAGCTGCTCAGACCTGCCGTCTCTGAACTGCCCCCGTTCAACACCCAGCTGGCTAGGTATGATTCTTGGTACAAGCTGGCTGCACATTCCAAATATCATCAGCTACTCACCAATTGGTTGGCACAGCCTGACAACGTATCTGAGCTGGAACTATGTACCCAAGTACGTTGTGCCACTGGCAACGCCTGGTGGGAAGATGAGAAGGGGAGTGGATCAAAAACTCCAGCTCAACTCTCCCTCAACCATTACATGGCCATGCGTTATGTGTTGCATGTTGTGTTTGGTCTGCCCATCAAGGTTGAGCGGGGTAAGGTTCAATCGGATGCGGAAGCACGGGACGAGATGGGAGACCATCCAATCTTGGCACTCTACAAGCGATTGGGAGTCATCGAACAGGCCATGAAGCTCTACGTCACACCCTACATCCTCCTGTCCGATCCTGAGACAGTCCGAATGTATCCTGTCTTGACTTCACTTCTGGCCACACGAAGAACTGCAGGGCAAAATCCCTCACCTCAGCAGGTGGCGAAGTATAGTGAAACCGCCTATGTTCGCAGTTACTATCAGGCCGACAATCCTGACCACCTACTCCTGAGCCTAGACTGGTCGGCTGTAGAACTCGTATTGATTGGTGAGTTTTCGGGTGATCCGGAGTTCGCCAAAGCCTATGGGCAATTGCCACATGAAGATTTGCACAGCGCAGCTGCAGCAGGTTGTATGGATATGTATCTGGAGGAATTTCATAAGCACCCCGATGCCAAGGAGCTGCGCAAGAATGTGGGCAAGGGTTCAAACTTCGGTTACTGGTATTCTGGCTGGCTCGGCACAACAGCCAAGAACATGGGCTGGGATATGGAGCGTACCAA
>Ga0208426_1000009_pt1 | contig 61822 bp, 111 predicted proteins | sample DEB19_08_DNA_6_FD_184524 | JGI IMG/M metagenome (GOLD analysis project Ga0208426, IMG submission 184524) | Aqueous microbial communities from the Delaware River and Bay under freshwater to marine salinity gradient to study organic matter... | ecosystem: Environmental > Aquatic > Marine >...
CGAAGACGAGGGCGCTCGCCAACAGCGAGATTTCCCTCGGCCTCTACTTGGCCGGGGAAGCGAGCTTCGACCGCACCCACCCGCTCACGGCCTGACCCCGCATTCCACCGCCGGCAACCCCGGCGCTCGGGAGGACTCCATGGCAACGCATATCCCCTGCGACCACGACGACGACCGCGTAGCTTTCGCCGAGGCCCCGGAGGTTCCGTTTGACGCCCTCGCCGCGCTTCTTCTGGCGGCGCTCGTGGCTGTCATCCTCGCCTTCGCCGTTCTGCCGGCATGGTTGGTTTGGGGTCTGATCGCCTACGCCGCCGGTGGCTGCACCGTGCTCGGGGTCGTTGTGCTGGCGAGGCTCCGGTGATGGGCAACCGCGACCCGCTCCCCGTCTCGCCATACCACCCTCACCGCGACCAGCACGGCGCGGCACTGAGCGAGCCCTGCCCGTACTGCGCCCGGTTCGCCGTGGCGTGTCCGGTCTGCGGCGGCTGCGGCTACGTGCGGAAGGCGGTGAAGAAATGAGCGCCGCCGGCCTCCGCGCCGCCATCGCTGCCGCCGGCGTCAGCGGCCTCATCTGGCTGGTGGCCGCCATCTTCATCGCCGCCGACCGGGCAGCCGAGCTGCGCGGCTGCGCGCACCGGGCCGATGTCTGCATCATGGAGGGCCGGCCGTGATCGCCAGAATGATCTCCGACCTCGCAGTCGAGAACGCCAGACTGCGCGACCGGAACGCGGCGCTCGAGGCGGCGGTCGCCGACCACGCGAACAAGTTCGACGTGATCGCCGCCCTCATCGAGACCCAACAGTCGATCAGCCACGAGACGATCAATGCGTGGGCTGCCGCCGCCTACGCCATCGAGAGCGGCGCGCCATGAGCACCATCTACGTCCGCCAGAGCGACGGCTCCGACCGCGACAGCGGCCTTTCGCAGACCGACGCCTTCCGCACGATCCAGAAGGCGCTCGCCCTCGCGAAGGCTACGCCGGAGCCGGACAAGATCCACATCGGCGCGGGCGTCTATGCCCCGCAGGTAGTCAAGTCGGACCGCACGACGCTGCTCTTTTCGGACGGCGCCAAGATCAGCGGCGCCCTGAACCCGAAGGCGATGCACGGCATCCTCGTCGCGGCCGACCACGTGACGGTCGAGGGCCCGGAGATCTTCGGCGTCCGCGGCGCTGGCTTCGCGGCGGCGGACGGGTCGGACTGGATCACCCTCCGGGGCGCATATTCTCACGACAACGGCGGGCATGGCGCGAGCTTCATCGGTGGCGACTACTACGTCATCGAGGACAACACGTTCGCCTACAACGTCGGCCGGATGGACCGGTCGCTGCGGCAAGTCTCGGGCGTGTCAATTCTACACCCGCGCGAGATCGACGGCGGTGGCGCCTACCACATCAAGATGCTCGACAACGTCATCTACGGCAACAGCACGCCGGCTAAGACCGACGGCTTCGGAGCGATCCTCGACACGTTCAAGCTGGCTGGATCGCCCTTCGCCTACGACGCCGCGACTCTCATCGCCGGCAACACGTTCCGCGAGAACGGCAACAGCGGCCTCTACGCCTATCACGTCGAGAACGTCACCGTCCGCGACAACGCTTTCTGGCACAACGCCCAAGACGACACCAAGCAGCTCGCCACCGAGATCGGCCTGAACGACGCGCACGGCGTCAAGATCATCGGCAACGCCGCCACGGCCGACGATGGCGAGTTCGTCTTCTACGCCAGCAAGGGCAGCGACGCGACGTTCTCCGGCAACGACTTCGGCCCGCCAGACCATGTGCTCGCGCCCTGGTCCGCGCCGATCGCCGCCAGCACGGCCGCCTTCGCCATCGATCCGCACGAGGCTTTCCCGTGGTGGGACGAGCACGCGCACATCCTGAATTTCGGCTGACAAGGAGCCCGACCATGAGCCGCAGTCCTTTTGCCCAGATGCTCTCCGCCATGGACGACGACGATGGTCCTGGCCTGACGCACGAGCAGCAGATCACCCGTCTGAGCGAGTTCTACGCGCAGGTCTACGCAGCAGAGCCTGAGCAGTTCGAGCTGGGGCAGATCGTCTGGCACAAGAACCCGGAGCTGGCGGATTTCAAGGACGCCGCCGCCCCGCACCTCTTCGTCGGCTATGAGGCCGAGCCGGTGCTGGGGCGGGACTACATTCGAGACGCTAAGGAACTGCACTCGAATTCGGTGACCAGTAGCTTCGACTGCGCGCTCCTCAAGATCGTCAACGGCACCGCCTGCGCCTTCTTCATGGACTCGCGCCAGTTCACCTCGACCGCGCCGAGGGCGAAGTGATGAACATCCACGCCAGCCAGTCGGACCACATCCCCGTCACGGAAGCGGAGGAGGTGGCGCAGCCCACACAGATCGTCGAGCCGCGCAATGCCGTGGTCGAAGCGCAGCCCGCCCAGCCGCCCGCCGTGGTGGATCAGCAGGCCGCTGTCCTCAACATGATCGGCAGCCTCGCCGCCGATCCGAGCGTGCCGATTGAGCGGCTCCAGGCGCTTCTGGACATGAAGGAGCGCATCGACGACCGCGCCAAGGAGGACCGGGCCGCCGAGGCGAGGGCCGCCTACTTCCGGGCGATGGCCGAGTGCCAGGCCGAACTCAAGGTGGTAGTCAGGAACAAGGACAACGGCCAGACGAAATCGAAGTACGCCGATCTTGCCGCGCTGGCACGTCAGGCCGACCCGATCATCCACAAGCACGGGTTCATGGTGTCTTTCGCACCGGCCGGTCGCGCCGACAACGGCGACGAGCGCATTCGGTGGACGGTGGCCCACCGGGCCGGGCACGTTGAGGACGGCGAGGCGCAGCTCGCAGTGGATGACAAGGGGCCGAACGGCGCGGTCAACAAGACCCGGTTGCACGGGTTCGGCTCGACCATGAGCTACGGCCGCCGGTACCTGAAGCTGATGCTGTTCGACATCGCGACCGGCGATGACGACGACGGCAACAAGGCAGGATCGTCGACGATCACCGAGGAGCAGTTCCTCGGGCTCCGCGAGTTGCTCGTCCGCGCCAAGGCAGACGAGGCGAAGTTCCTCGTGACTTTCAAGGTCAAGCATCTGGAGGAGCTGCCAGCCGAGCGCTTTGAAGCTGCGAAGGGGATGCTCTGGCAGAAGATCGCCACCGTGAAGTCGAAGGGGGCTGACAATGCCTCTTGAGTTCTTCGATTGCGAGCAGAACACGCCGGAGTGGATGGCGTGCCGGAGAGGCATCCCGACCGCCTCGCAGTTCGCCACCGTGTTGGCCAAGGGCAAGGGCGGCGGCGAAAGCACGACCCGCAAGACCTACCTCTATAAGCTGGCCGGCGAGATCATCACCGGGCAGCTTTCCGAGGGTTACTCGAACCCGCACATGGAGCGCGGGCACCAGATGGAGCCCGAGGCGCGGTCGGCCTACGCCTTCATGCGCGACTGCGATCCGCAGACGGTCGGTTTCATCCGCAACGGTCGGGCCGGGGCATCTCCTGACAGCCTGATCGGCGAGACCGGTCTTCTGGAGATCAAGACCAAGCTGCCGCATCTCATGATCGAGGCGATGTTCCGCGATGACATGCCGCCGGAGCACCGAGCCCAGGTACAGGGGCAGATCTGGATCTCGGAACGGGAGTGGTGCGACCTGGCGTGCTACTGGCCGGGAATGCCGCTCGTCGTCTTTCGCGTCGTGCGCGACGACGAATACCTGCGCACTCTCGCCTCGGCGGTCGACGCCTTCAACGAGGAGCTTGACCGCACGGTCGAGCGGGTCCGCGCCTATAGCGACCCCGACACCCTGCGTCGCTCTCTGGCGGCATCGGTGGCCGCATGAAGCGCATCCCCGACGAGACGATCACCCGCCTCTTCTACCGCCTTGAAGAGCAGGCGGGCGGGCCGACGAAGGCTGACGCGCCCAAGATCATCGCCCGCGTGGCACATGACCTCGGCGTCACCGTCGAGCGCGTCCGCTCCGTGATGCTGGATGACCTGACGATGTGGGGTGCAGGATGATGAACGACCTGGTCCGGTGCCTTGGCCCGGAAGAATGGCGCGCTATCCCGAGCCTTCCGGCCTACAGCGTGTCTTCCCACGGGAGGATTAAGCGGACGGCGCCTGTCAGGTATCCCGACAAGAGGGGAGATCACCCGTCGCGAGCCAGCTTCATCAAGAGCCGTGCACTTCCGCGCGGCCATCTCCAGGTAACGCTTTCAATCGGCGGCACATTATACCATCGGCTTGTCCACCGTCTCGTGGCCGAAGCGTTCCTGCCGCCCCCGGCCGCCGGCCAAGATTGCGTTCTGCATAGCGATGATGACCCAAGCCACAACTGGCCCGGCAACCTACGGTGGGGGACGAAAACCGACAACGCTCAGGACCGGATAGATAGGGATCGGTCTGCAAAAGGAGAGCGCGTCAGCTCTGCTAAGCTGACCGAATCCGACGTTCGGGCAATCCGCGCCCGCGCCGTTGCCGGCGAACCGCAAAGTGCTATCGCTGATGCGTTCGGGGTCGTTCAAACCAACGTATCGATGATCGTATCCCGGCGCACGTGGAGACACGTAGCATGAGCGGTCACACCGTCATCCTCGACGGCCCGAGGGCTCGCGCCAACGCGCACCGGCTGATCGACGCCGCGCCGTTCGGGTCGGTGATGAACGTCCGGGCGGCCAAGCGCACGCTCGAGCAGAACGACAAGATGTGGGCGATGCTTACCGACGTCAGCCGCGCCAAGCCAGAAGGCCGGATGCACACACCCGACACATGGAAGGCGCTGTTCATGCAGGCCTGCGGCCACGCGGTGCATTTCGAGATGGGCCTGAGCGGCGAGCCGTTCCCGGTCGGGTTCCGGAGCTCGCGCCTGAGCAAGGCCCAGATGTCCGAGCTGATCGAGTTCATCCTCGCCTGGGGCACCGAGAAGGGCGTGCCGTGGAGCGACGAAAGCCGGGAGGAAGCGGCATGACTGGACACCCGATCCGAACCTACGCCATCAACGTCTGGCAGGCCCCGGCCGGTCAGGGAAGCCCGCGTGACCTCATGGCCGCACCGAAGCCAGAGAAGCCCGTGCGCGGCACCGCCGAATGCCGCCGCTACCTCGATGACGTCCGCTCGCTCGGCTGCTGCATCTGCCAGTCCCCCGAGGTGCAGATCCACCACTGGAACACCGGCCGGTTCTCGCAGGGCAAGACGAGCGACCTAGAGGCCATCGCCTTGTGCCGGAAGCACCACGACCTCAAGCACTGCAGCCCGCACCTGTTCCAGAGGCTCTACGGCTTCGAGACCGAACTCGTGGCGGAGACCCAGGCCCGCGTGAAGCGCATGCGGGCGAACATGATTGGAGGCCGCCCATGACTGACGACGTGGCCGATATGGTCGCCGAGCGAGACGCGGAGGTTGAGCGACTGAAGGCGGCGCTGAATGCGCTGCGACCTATGATTGAGGACCACCGCGACGAACTGCTCCGCGATTTCACTGTAGCGGGTCGGGGCGACCGCTCAACACTCGACGCAGACGAGGCCGAGTGGATCGAGGAATGGGACGAGGCACTTGCCCGCGTGGATGCGGCGCTCGGCGGAGGAAACCAATGAAGCTTACCGAGCGCATCCGCACGTCGCCGCCGGCCGTCTACCTCCACCACTACGCCGGGGAAGGCGGGCAATGGTTCAAGCATCGGCATGGCACGAAGTATGTCCGCGCCTACGATCTGGCTCTCGTCGAGGCTGAGCGCGACCGCGCCATGCACGCCTGCGAGCAGATCGGGGCGCACCTCGCCGAGCGAGACGCCGCCATCGCGGCACTGCGGGCGGGGGTGGAGCGGCTGAGCCATCGCGCCTACGATCTGGCCGTGGCGATCATGGGCGGCGAGGACGCGCCCGGCTTCGCCGACAGCGTCGACACCGAGACGCTGGTCGAGCAGATGCGCCAGTCCCGACGGGATGCGAACCGTGCCGACGATAGGGCCGCCCGCCTCCGGGCAGGCATCACGGCGGCGGTGGAGGGGCGGTACGACCGATCGGACTGCGGCTTCCGGCACATCGGCACCACGGGCGACTGCCCTACCTGCCTCCTCGCCCACCTCTCCGCCCTTCTCGATCCGCAGGCGCCAGACGCCGGGGAGGGGCGGACATGACGGTCACGATCCTCACCGGCGACTGCCGCGACGTGCTCGCCACGCTGCCGGAGGCGAGCGTGCAGGCGTGCGTGACATCGCCTCCCTATTTCAATTTGCGCGACTACCAGATCGCCGGACAGATCGGTTTGGAGGCATCGCCCGACGCCTACGTCGCCGAGATGGTCGCGGTCTTTCGCGATGTCCGGCGCGTGTTGCGGCCCGATGGTGTGCTGATGCTGAACCTTGGGGATAGCTACGCCAGTGGCGGGCGGGCTTCTCGGGATGCCGATGAAAAGCTTCCGGCGCGAGGTGCAGCCAATCGGCCGCGCGACCCGGTGGGCCTCAAGCCGAAAGACCTGATCGGCATCCCGTGGACAGTCGCCTTCGCCCTCCGCGCCGATGGCTGGTGGCTCCGCCAGGAGATCATCTGGGCTAAACCGAACCCCATGCCGGAGAGCGTGCAGGACCGCTGCACCAAGGCGCACGAGCACGTCTTCCTGCTGACCAAGAGCGAGCGGTACTTCTGGGACGCGAAGGCGATTGCGGAGCCTAGTGAAACCTTCGGCCGTCAAAACACCAGCGGACCTTCCGAGAAGGTCATTGCGGCTCGGGCGGATGGGCTTGGGTACGCAAAGACCGATCCGTATTCATATGAAACCCGCAACAAGCGTTCCGTCTGGACCATCGCCAGCCAGCCTTTCTCCGGCGCGCACTTCGCCACAATGCCGCCGGAACTCGCCGAGACGTGCATCAAGGCGACGACGCGGCCGGGCGACATGGTACTCGACCCGTTCGCTGGTGCGGGTACGACGCTCCTTAGTGCCGGGCGACTTCAACGCAATGCCATCGGGATCGAGCTTAACCCGGAATATGCGGCATTGGCGCAGCACAGGATCTACGACGACTGCCCAATGTTCTCTGGCGTGGAGGCTGCCGAATGACGCCGACGTGGCCTTGGCTCAGCTTTCATATGGCAGGACTGACAAAGACCAATGAGGTTGCTCCGCTGGTTCGCTTCCTCTGCCGTCGAAAACTCCCGAAATGGGCGGATGTGATTGACCGGCAGGCTCTTGCCCACGTGCTTGCCGCAATGGGCGCAGACCCCGTCTTGCTCCGCAACAACAGCGGCTCTGATCTCTCTCCATCCTCTGCCGCGGTAGGTTTTGACGCCACCTACCCAATCTGGAGAGTTTGGGCCGGTTACGTTCGCTCGCCAGAAAGCGGTCTTACACTCGAAAGAGCAGAATTCTCCCGTGTGACCACTGCGAATGCGCCACGCCTTTTTTTCGAATGTCTTGCCGCATTGACGGCATTCAAAGGAAAGCGGCGCCACATACATCGGGTTGGCCGCGCCCCGCATTACCGGAGGCCGGGCGTACTCCTTCGGGTTCCTGCGGATGCGGTTCATTCGGGCAACGTTGTCGTGGCCAAGGCACGATTTGGAGCAAAATCTCCCTCGCCCGCGCGCCACCTGAGAGGGGCGCACGTTGAACAACTTTCCGCATATTTCGCATGTCTTTTCAATCATGTGAGTACCGTACCACGGTTAGGTGCTGCGCGCACTACTAATCTCAATCCCGCCTACGCGGCCATCGCCCACGAGCGCATCAACGGAGAGGCACCGCTTTTCGCTGCCGTCGCCCCGGAGGGCAAGCGATGAGCCGCCCGGACGCGCAGGAATGGCGGGTGGAGACCGGGACGAAGTTCTGTTCGCGGGGGCACTGGCTCGGCCCGTTCTCGATCTACGAGGGCCGAGAAACGGGAAGGTGCGTTCTGTCCTCGGGGGCGCCCTACTGGATCGGCCCGATCCACACAGACAATCTGGACGAGGCAAAGGCTATTGTGGCGGCGATCTTCGCCCCACCCCGCGACGAGCAGCCGGGAGAGGGGGAGTAGATGGCGGAAGCGCAAGAGACGCCGCTTCTGCCGCACGCTGCACCGTGGCTTGCGCCGGATTGGGTCTTCAAGTTCGGCAGCGTAAGCTACTACGTTCTGCGCCGGTCCAACTTAATCCGGATGGCGGAGGCTGACGGCATCCCGCACGTCGCTCCTATCCTCTGCGTCTTCAATGGCGACCCGCAGGAGGTGAAGGGGCGGATCGGCAAGGGCCTGTGGAAGCGTGTCCATCATTCGACGCTGGAGCACAACGTCTGGCGCGCGAGGGCGAAGCTGCTCACGAAGCTGGATTTCCCGACGATCATGGCAATCCCGCCCGGGGCACTGAGCGAGACGGTGGGGCAGTGCAAGGCCAGCGGGGCGAGCGCCGTAGCGGTCGCAGCTCACATCGCCACCAACCGCAACGAAATGCGCGAGGCCGTGATGCTGGCGCGGGATGCGATCCGCATGGGCGGCGCGCTTAACGCGGCGTGGTCGCTGCGGAGGCTTCGGGAGGAGCATGACCGTCTCGCCCGGCAGTTCGCCTGCCGCACGTCGAACCCCGCGCCGTTCGCCGATCCTTGGGAGGCATCGGTCGCGGGCTTCCACTTCCGCCGCCTCATCAGCGAGGCAGACTTCATCACTGAGGGCTGTGAGATGCACCACTGCATCGGAAGCTACGCCTACAGGGCACGCGAGGGGCGGGAAACTGCTTTCTCGATCACCGGCCCAGAGCGGGCATCGGTCAGCTTCTCGCGCGGCGGCTATGTCGAGATCAAGGGTCGGTACAATTGGGCGGTCAGCAAGGCGTGCCGGGATGCGGCATCAGAGGCATGGAAGCGGTTCAAGGCCCGCCCCTCCCCGGACACCACGGAGCGGCCGGATGCGTGATCTCCCTCCGATCTTCGCCAAGGTCAGGTTTCGCCTCTCGAAGGCCGACGTGCCTGCTGTGCTGTTCCGGTTCACCAAGGCCCACATTGACGAAGCCCGCGCCTCCATCGCCAGCCTGACCGGAGAAATCCCGCTCTACACCTACGCGCATTGCTGGCTGGAGACGCCGTTTCTCGGGATACTGGCCTACGCGCCCGACGAGATGCGCGTGCATGTCCGGTCGTGGAACCGGGACGGCAAGCACCCGACCGCGTTCTCGTTTTCCGACTTCACGGAGAAGGGGCTTTCCGACCTGGAAACGATCGTGAAGGCGCAGTACTTCCAAGCGGCCTACACCCTGCACCTATATACCGAGCGGGCGGCGGAAGTGTCGGCGAACACGTTGATGCGTAATGCGCCATCGGCCTACGCCCGCGAGGGCGACACGCTGAAATTCGCACGGATGGCCGACCTTGCCTCCGCTGCCGGTCAGGCACGGGGCTATGAACGCCCGGCGGAGCCATCCGGTATCCGGATGCGGGAGCATGATGTCCGCGGCCACTGGCGAACGTTCAGCAGCGGGGTGCGGGTGTGGGTCCGGCCGCACAAGCGCGGAGATGCGGGACTCGGGCGGGTGACGAGGGTGGTGCGATGACCCAGCACCCCCGCGAGATCACGCGAGACGAGCAGATCGAGAACGCGCTGCGCCTGATGCGGGAGGCGCGGGAGCAGGGCTGGGGGAAGGTGGTGGAGGGCATCCGCGCATCGCTGCCAGCCCTCACCACCCCGCCCGCGCCCGTTGTCGCCAGCCCGCTCGCGACAACCGCCGTTGATGACAGCGGAGGCCCCTCCGGTAGCGACAACGCTGACCTGTGCATGCTCCGTGGTCCTCTTGCCGACGTAATGGCCATGAGCGCCGTGGCCGGCAATGACAGGGTACTGCAGCTTCACTTCAAGAGGAGCGAGCCGATGGCTGAGCTGACGAACGCCGCGCTGGATGTGCTCGCCGAGCGCCGCCGGCAGGTCGAGGTCGAGGACTTCGACGGCCTGCACGATGATATGGCGACGCGCGGGCAACTGGCCGCCGCCGCTTTGGGTTATGTCCAGTCGGCGCTGAGCCGGATCGGCCGGCCGCCGTCACCCCTACGCGGGCTGCCCGCCCTTTGGCCGTGGGACGCCAAGTGGTGGAAGCCGACCACGCCCCGCCGCGATCTCGTGAAGGCCGGCGCCCTGATCCTCGCTGAAATTGAGCGGCTGGACCGTGCCGCCGTTCTCCCGCCAGCACAGGAGCCGAAGTGATGCCGCGCAAGCACCCACGCCCAGCTGCGAAGAAATCTGCGGCACGTCGGAAAGCCGGACCCGCGGCGCCTGATCGCCGGTATCAGGCGGTGCAGCCATGTATGAGCGGCGTTGAGCTTGCGGCGCTTGCCGCACTGTTGGCTGCACCCCGAGCCCTCTCCCCGCGCCCGGCCGACGAGGAGGGGGCGCACCTGCCTACTTGCGAATGCCCCGAGTGCTGGCAGGCGATGGAAGCGGGAGGGCCGAAGGGATGACGACGTTCAACGAAGCCGACTGCCTCGCCACCGACCCGTTCGCCGGGGACTTCGGCGATCCGGGCGACCGCACGCTGTTCGACAAGATCGTGCGCGCTGCGAAGCCGCACCCCAGCGCATGCCACGACTGCGCCGGGGATATTGCCAAGGGGGAGCGGCACCGTTCCCGATCCGACGTAGCGGGCGGCGACCTGATGTCCTTCCGGTGGTGCGCTGAGTGCTGCGCCGCTCAGGCAGCATCGTGGGAAGACGACGGCAAGGCGTGGGAGGCTCGCATCGGTATCGGCATGCGAAAGCGAGGGCGACTTCCGCCGCTCACAAAAGGGGAAATGGCCTGGATGTACGATGCGACCGCGCGCCCGAGAGAGGAGCCGCAGCAGTGACCGACCGGGAGAAGCTGATCGAGTTCCTTTTCCTGCAGCATGGCTGGACCCCCGGAGATTTTAGCGCACCAGCCTCGAACGGGTCGATGCTGAGCATGTCGAGGGCATCTGCATTCCTTGCGGCAGATCAGCTCATAACCGCCGGCTGGCGCCGCGTGCCCACCGAGGGGCCGGAGTTCGACGCTGCGGTGGATCGGGCGCTAAAGGCCGAGGCTCGGACGACCACGTGGAGTGAGCCCGACGAAAGTCGGGACGACCTGAAGCGACGCCACGAGCGCCGGCAGGTCGAGGCCGCCCTCCGCGCCGCCCTCAACCCCGGAGGCGACGATGCTTGAGCCGAGCACAACCGCGAAGCCGCCAAATCCCGGCTCGCCGGAGGCCGTTGCGCGCGGCTGCACCTGCCCGGTCATGGATAACTGCCGTGGCGCGGGCGTCATGGGGGACGGGGAGCGCAACGGCTGGTGGATGGTCGAGGGCTGCCCGCTGCATGGCGACCATCCTGATCGCGGGATCGGGCCTGAGGCGAAGCTGCTGCCGACGCTCTGGATCATGCGTGTCGCGAACGGCGACTGGTATCCGATCCAGCCATCCGACCGATGCAAGCCCGAGGACCACGGGCGGCTGAACGATCACGTGGTTGCCATCGAGGACATGGACGGCAACGTGCTGTGGAGGCGCCACAATGCCTGAGCCGATGACCATCTCGCGCATCTTGGGTAGCCGCTACGACCGCCCGTCGTGCATCGAGGGCGTGACCTCCCCGGATTGGACGTTCTGCGCCGGCGTCGGTGCAGCCTACGGCGGCGAGGGGCCGATCGTCACGTCGATCCGCATTGTTTCTGACGGGAATGGGATCAGCGGCACGTACGACCGGCCGACCGTCTGGGCCGGCGACCTGATGCTCTTCGAGTGCCCCGCGTGGTTCGCGCACATCGAGTACGAGCACGACCGGCGCGAGAACCCAATGAAGGACATCTTCTGATGCCTGAGCCGACAAAGGCGCAGATCGCGCAGAGGCTGACGCCGCCGCAGTGGCGTGACCTTGGCATCATCGTGCGGGACGGGAATGCGCTGGTGCGGTATTCCAACCGCCCCGCACAGGCGCTGTTCCGTTTCGGCCTGATCGACCGGACGCCATATGGCTGGTTCGGCTTCGTCGTTACGCCCACCCCTCTCGGGCGCCAGGTGCTCGCCGACGCGCGGGAGGGCAGCGTTGCCGCCAACCTCGCCCAGGTGCGCAAGGCCATCGCTAGGCAGCCGGCCGCCACGCGAGCCGCGCTTGCCGGACGCTTCAAGGTCGGCGAGGGGCAGGATGCGTAGGGGCTTCGCGCAATTTGTCCTTGTCATGAGCGGCATCCCCCTCTCCGCCGCCAACCACACTGAAACGTGGGTGGCATGGGGGATCGGAAACGCGGGCTTTTGGGCGCTCTGGCTCATAGGCAGCTGGCTCATCGATCGAGAGATCGATGCGGCGCGGGAGGGGCGGGATGGTTGACTTGGAGAAATTGCCCCCGCTGGCTCCTGAATTTGCGGCGCAAATCGCGGCGCACGAAGTGAAGATGACCGCCATATCAGATCGGATCGTCGCTATAGCGGAGGCGGTAGACGCGGAAATCGGAGCCCTCCGAGCCGAGATCTCCCGCCTCACCGCCGCGTTGGACGAGGAGCACGCAGCCGCCGAGGGCGGGCTGGGGGATGCCAACGCCGCCGCAGTACCTCGAAGGCAAGAAGCGCGACCCCGGCGTGACCAACATCCGCAACGTCGGCTCGTCGCACTGGCGGGCGTGGCTCGGCCCGGAGCACCGGTGCCTGGTGCCCTTCACGAGCTTCGCCGAGAATGAGGTGCAGCCCGACGGATCGCGGCCACCGGTCTGGTTCGCCCTCGACGAGAGCCGTCCGCTCACCTTCTTCGCCGGCATCTGGACGCGCTGGACCAGCGTTCGGAAGGTGAAGGAGGGCGAGGTTACGGCCGACCTCTTCGGGTTCCTGACCACGAGCCCGAACGCTGAGGTCGGCGCCGTCCACCCGAAGGCAATGCCGGTGATCCTGACCGATCCGGGAGAGTGGGACGCCTGGCTCTCCGCCCCGTGGGCAGAAGCAAAGGGGCTGCAGCGACCGCTGCCGGACGGCGCGCTGCAGGTGGTGCTTCGGGGGCCGAAGGAGGACGGCGCGGCCCTGAACGACTGACGTCTGACGGGCGACTGGTCGGCGTCAGGCGCGCTGGAATGCGACGTCGGTCCAGTAGTAGGTGCCCTGATAGGCCTGCGTCGGCAGCGCCCCCGTCTTCTCGACGTAGAGGCCGGCAGTCGCAGTGAGCGGCCCCTCGCTCCGGGGCGAGCCGAACATACCGCCGGCAGCCGGGTAGGCCTTGCCGTTGGGCTTGCCCCACGACACGATGACCTCGTCGCCCGCGGCCACAGGCAGGCTCACGGTCACGTCGACCCATCCATCAGCACCGGATGCCATCGTGCCCTTGGCGACGACCTTGCCGCCGCGCCATGCTCTGACGGTGGCGGTGCCGTTGCCGGCGAGCCGATAGACCCGGAGGGCTGTGATGGTGCCGGCCGCGGAGAACCGGAACGCGGTGCCCAGCTCGTGCGGCCCCTCGCCGCTGTAGATCTTCATCGGGGAAAGCCCGGCGAACAGGCTCACCACGTTGTAGGACAGCGAGGGCTCGACGGGCGACGGATCAACGGGGTCCGGCTCGACGGGGGTCGGATCGACTGGCGGCACGGGGGCCGGCAGCGGGGTGGGCGTCACAACGCCGCTCGGGCTCCAGCCCTTGCCGGCCGCCGCCGCGGCACGAGGTAGGAAGTCCGGCCCGAGGTCAGGGTTGGCCCAAAGGATCGCCGCTGAGCCGTAGCTCGACCCCGCGGGATTGCCGCCGTCGTTCTGTAGGCTCGGGGTACCGGCCGGGTCCCACGCGATGTTGCCGGAGAAATTCGTCCGGTTCAGACGGCTGTCCTGCGTCGTGTCGCCGATTGCCCGGTTGTTCGCGAGTGGTCCTGCGCCGCGCTTGGCGACGACGAGGTTGCCGGCGACGGTGCAGCCCTGCGATTCAGAGATAGACAGGTCGCCGCGCCAGGTGCCGTCGTTCGCGGCGTCAACGTTGTTGCCGACCGAGGTGTTTCCGCGCACCGTCACGTTGTCGCTCCACGTAACCTGAATGCCCTTGCCGCCGTTGCCGTAGACGAGGTTGTTCTCGATGAGAGCCGGGAAGAGGTACTGCGGGAATGCCGAGTTCTGCGTGCTCCGGAAGTCGTCGATGATGATGCCGTTGCCGTCGCTGTGGCCGCCCGTCTTCGTGACGTTGTCGTAGGAGATGTTGCCTCGGACGATGGTGCGGAAGCCTGCCGACTTGTCGCCGGAGATGTCGCGGTTCTGGTAGATCGAGATGCCCGAGAACCAGCCGGTGCTGGCATTGTCGTGAGTGATGTTCCCATCGACCGTGATCCAGTCGCAGCCGTTGGTCTGGATCCCGCTTTCGCCGGAGCCCGACACGTCGTTGCCGAGGATTTCGACATGGTGAGCGCCGTTCGCCTCAATGCCGTCGCCACGGGCGCCAACGATAGTCAGACCCATCACGCGGACATAGTTGCCGACGACAGTGATGCCGTTCCACTGGCTCGCAGGCGGCAGCAGCTTCGCACCCGCCTCGCCCCGCAGAGTGATCCATGCGTCTGGCCGGCCGCTGCGGCTCATCGTCAGGGCCTCGGCGAAGGTGCCAGCGCGGGCCACTACCTCGTCGCCCGGCAGAGCCTTAGCGAGACCTGCGTTGAGCGTGCGAAACGGCGCGGCCGCGGTCCCCGCAGCGGAATCGCTGCCGGTCGGCGAGACGTAGATCTCGGTCATGGGGTATCTCTCGAATGAGGGGGGATTAGGGCAGCGGCACCCAGGCGATCAGCCCCAACAGCGCGGCAACGATCAGCAGCACGCGCCAGAGCAGGCCGCGGCGGGGTTCGGGGTCAGGGTCGCGCTGAAGCTCTTCGGGGAGGCCGAAGTGATCGCGGCTCATCGGCAAGCCGCATCAATCCCGGCGATGAGCCGGTTGCCCGTCACCACCGATTGGTCGCCTCCGTCCGCGAGCAGCGCTGCCGCGTGCTGGTCAGCCAGCGGGGCGAGGCCGGCACAGATGCCGTCAGGGGGCTTTGTCGCGCAGGCGGTCACGAAGAGCAGCGCGAGCAGCATCAGGATCGGTCGGGGCATGATCGGTCGCCTCATCGATGCGGTTGCGAGTCTCGAGGGATGCCTCGGCTCGCTCTGCGCGGGCCTCGGTCTTCGCGGTGCGCTTACCGGCTAGGAAGACGCCCACCAGCCCGGCGATGGCCGCAGCGGCCCCAGCCAGCCACGGCAGTGCCTTCGCGAGCAGGGCAGCCAGGACGGCGGTCACTTCGACCAGCCCATCTTGCGGGCGACCATGTAGTAGACTTCGGTCAGGGCACCGAGGGCCACGCCGACGGCGAGCACGATGTCAGGATCAGCCGCTAAGTCGGTGCCGTAGCCGAGCCACCCTTTGGCGACGAGGTATCCAGAGAGGTAGCGGAGAGCGATGCGGATCAGAGGGCCGGTCATGGTTTTTTCCCGAAGATCGAGGTGAGGAAGGCGATGATCGATGCGACCAGCCCGGAGACCGGGACGGGGCTTGCTGGCGAGGGGATGACGACTGCCGGCCTCAGCGCCTCGCGGATGGCGGCAAGCACTTCCTCAGGCTCGACGTAGGCGGCATTCAGGCCGTCGCCGGCATAGTAGGACTGCCCGCGCTTCACCGGCCGGCTCTGCCCCTGCTGGTCACGCAGGACCGGGAAACTTGCCCACTCGCGCGCGAGCTGGTCGCCGAAGTCCTCCGGGGTCATCTGCCCCGCCTCGCACCTCGACCAGCCCCGACGGTCGAGCAGCTTCAGTGCTGCCTCGTCTTGGCAGGCGGCATCGAAGAGCCGCGCAGCTGGCAGGTTGAGGCTCGCCAGCGTCTTGCGGATGGTCTGGTAGGCCCCGCAGGCGGATGAGGCGGCACCCCCGCTGACGATGCGCTGCTGCCACGCCTGCACTTCGCCGACGGTCATGGTCGAGAGGTGGCGCGGTGGCTTCTCGGCTGCCTTGATCCCCGACCAAACCACGTCGTACTGGCTCGGAACGCCCTGCCGGGCTGCGGCGGTCTGGGGCGCCTCGTGGTTGCGGATGAGCGCAAGGAGAGGCCCCGCGCGAGTGACGCGATCCATTGGGGATTTCCTTTCGGGAGGGGATTGGGGTAGAGTGCGCCTGCGTGGCGTCGAGAACTTTGCTCGGCCGGAAGTGCAGGGGTTGCAGGGGTTACTGTCGGGGTACCTGACGTTTGGTGCTGGGTCGGCCGGGGTAAGATGGGACGCCCGACACACCTTCAGAGGGTCCGGTCATACTGCTGCAGCGAGCCCGGGATAGACGAAGAGCCTGCGCCCTGCTGCTGAAGGGCTCTGTCACGCTGACGGCCCGGAACAGACGGGCACCCCTACGGCTCAACCGCCGGCATGTTCGTCACGATGAGCGGCGCCGAGCCTTCGACCACATGCACCCCGGCAACCCCGTCGATCCTGAACGGTGCGCTTGTCGTGCGGACCTGAAACTTGATCCACGGCGCCCACCAGATCGGCTCTCGGGTCCACTCCCAATCCGTGGCGTAGGTGCCGTTTTCGAGGTTGCAGAACGGGTTCGGCGGGGAGCCCTGCATTCGGTTGAGAAAGATCGGATCCGCCGGGAACGGGGCGTTCTGCTCGTAGAACCGCAGCCCTGTCCCTTGCCAGCACTCCCGGTCGGTCTCCTGATCGAGGGGCCGCAGCCCGACCCGCCGACTTGCCCAGACGCCGCGGACCACGCTTGCCCCGTCCAGTGCGCGATGCTCTGCCGTATCGGTGACGTGTGTCCCGTCAGGGAGCCGCACGGCTGTCTGCAAGCCGTTGCCGATGGTGCGGTCAATGATGACCTGCGGCCATGTCCCGCTGGCGTTGCCGAGAACGTGGACGGTGCGGATGTCGAGGCCCCAGAGCGATCCCGGCGCCATGCGGGAGGCGATGGCCGTCACCCCGATCCAGAAGCCCAATGCCATGAGCAGCAGCATCATGCCCCGGAGCGTGAACACACGGAGCAGGCGCAGCTTCATTTGCCGAACCAGAGCCACGCCGCTGCCAGCGTAGAGATCGCGCCACCGATCACGATGACGTAGGCACCAGCGTCCTTCACCATCTTGCGCAGCCATGTCCAGCTCCGTTTCTCATCGAGGATTGCCTGGAGTTCCGCGCGGAACATCAGCACGTCTTCCGGGCTTTTGAACGCCCGCAGCAACCGCCGGATTTCCTCGGGGGTCGCCCACCTCTCGATCTCGTCGAGGTACTGGTCGATGATCGGGTCGTGGTCGTCCGCCATCCATTTTGGCTCCTGCACGATTGCCGCCATCAGGCGGGGATTGAGGTCCTACGCGGCCCTGAGGGCGCCGTTTGCACAGCGGGCGGTCAGGCTCCGGTGGGGCATGCAAAAGGGCGGCTCCGGAGAACCGCCCTTGCTTCAGTGGGGAGTGGGTGGGGCTATTCTTTGGGCTTCGACCGCTTCAGGCGCTTCATGCACCGCTCTTTCAGCCGGGCCGTGAGGACGCGAAGCTGGTCGGCTGCCGCATCCCGCACACGCTCGGCAAGCGCCAGATCCTGACGCTCATTGTCGGTCATGTAGTTGCGCCATTCGGCGGGATCACGGGCCATTCCGGCCATGTACCACGGTAGCGACATGACGTCAACTTGTACGCCTTATTTTAGTGGACGACGCCGAGGCGAAATGGTATGGTTTCGCGGTGGTTTTAGAAGGTCCGGACGATGGGCGAGCATAGCACGGAAGAGTTGAGGCGGCGGTGGGAGGCGGCGAAGAGGCGGGTTCTTGCCGCCGAAATCAACGAGCGGGACGCGCGTGCCGACTACGAGGAGAGGCTGGCAAAGGAGATGCTCGCAGAGCACGCCGCCCGAGGGATCGTGCCTGGCTGCAAGGTCTTCGCAGTGCGGGGCCGCCTCGGTGGTGGATGGATCAGGACGCCGGCCGCGTTCATCGGCGTCGAGCGCGATTGGGCGCCCGGAAGGGTCTTGCCCGTCCTCGGTGCGCTGAAGGCTGACGGCTCCCCGAGCAAGGCCAAGCGGAGCATCGCCTTCGACCGCCTTGAGCCCTACGTCGAACCGGAGGCAGGCGCATGACGCCGGCAGAGAACGCTAAGAGGCTGACCCCGGCTCAGATGCGTGCGGTCCTCCGGTTTAAGAAAACCGGGAGGAGGGCTTCGTTTGGCAAGGGCGAACCGTCCTGGAGAATGTTGGATCGCCTTGTTTCCCTCGGGCTCCTTCAAAAGGATCGCCCGGACCCAGACCTGCCGGGGATGGTCTATTTCGCGCTCACCGACCTCGGCCGCTCAGTCGCAGCGCTTCTCTCGGACGGGGAGGCCGCCCATGACTGACCTCACCCACCTTGAGGCGCTGCTGGCGCGCGTGCCGAACTACCACGGTCGGGTAATGAACAGCGGCCGCACGGCGCACATGGACATGAGCCAAAAGCTCGCCGCGCGCGATGCCCGCCATGACGCCGCCGAGATTGCCGTCGAGGCAGATGGCCATATCGCCGACCTCGCCGATGCCCTCCGCACCGTGCTAGCCGAGGTGGAGCGGCTGTCCGGGCTGTTGGACCGCGCGGTGGCGCTCATCATCGAGCTGCGCTGGTGGGCGGGCGACGACGGCGAGATGGCATGGAAGGACGCGCTCGAAGAGCTGAGCCAAGGGCGTGCCGCCACGCCCACTGTCGCCAGCCCGTCCGTCTCGGCGGATGCCATCCGAGCAGAAATCGCGTGGCTGAACGAGATGGAGAAGTACGAAAGCGACCACGCGACGGCGACATGGCCAGACCCGGATCCAGCGGGCATCTACGAAACCGTTGCCGCCCGCCTCACCGCCCTTCTCCCACCCGCTCAGGAGCCGAAGTGAACGTGATCGACTGGCGCGAATGGCCGACCTACCTGATCGAAGATATGGCCATGGAGTACCCGCCAGAGATTGGCGTTGCCGTGCTGGTGGAGATTCTGACCCATCTGGCGAATGCCATCAATGTGACGAGTGCACGGGACCGAGCCGCCCTCTCCCTGCGCCCGGCCGACGAGGGCTACTGCTCGGCGGATGGCACACATGGCGAATGAGCGCATCACCGAAGCGATCACCGAATGGTTCGGCCCTCGGTGCCATGATTATGCCGAAGGATGTCCATGCTGCGATGCGTGGCGTGAGTTCGATGCCCTCCGAGACGGGGCGCTGGAGGAAGCCGCACAGGCTGCCGAGACCTACGCTGATGAGTGTGACCGCCGAGACGGCGCGCTGGCGAAAGGCGCAGCACTCGGCGCGACCATGATTGCCGACCGTATCCGCGCCATCAAGGAGCTGCAGCAGTGACCGACCGGGAGAAGCTGGCCCTCGCCATCGAACAGGCGAATGACGATGTGGGGCCATCTGAGGATTGGGCCGCTGTTGCAGATCGGCTCATTGCCGCCGGCTGGCGCCTTCTGCCGACGTCTGGGCCAGAGTTCGAAGCGGCAGCAGACCGGGCCAGTGATGGCATGGCTGACTACGAGGTCGACGTCGACGAGCATTGTCGTTTCGAGGCGGCCCGGATCGGTCTTCGCGCCGCCCTCAACCCCGGAGAAGCCGATGCCTGATCTTCGCAAGGGCTACGATGAGCTTGCTGCCGATCTCGGCGCTGTATCAGCTCGCGCCCCATACGCCTCCATCTGGCAGCACGCCAGCGGCAGCATCTACGAGGTCGTAGGCGCCGCGCTTCGCGAGGATGGCATTGTGCCGGGTGTCCTCTACCGCCCCGTCGAGGATGATCGGGTCTGGTGGTGGCGCCCGGCGGAGGAGTTCTTCGCGCGGTTCACTCTGGTTCCTGAGGTTGGAGGGCCAGATGACTGAGCTGAGGAGGCGGGATGCCTGACGAACTCTACAGCCGGGCCAGCGCGAGCGAGACGCCGAACCATGCGCCTGAGGCGACGGTCTGGTTGATCTGCGCGAACCCGTTCGATGCTGCCCCGCTGTCCGCGAACGCATAGCTGTTAACGTCCGTACCGTTGGCGAACTCGCGCCGGGTGGTCAGCCCAGCCGCCGCGAGCGCGGTGTCCATGTCGGATTGCGCTGTCCTCGCCACGATGAGCGCACAGGCCCACTCGCCACCCGTGAGAGGCAGAGCTGGCGCCGAGGCGGTCGTGCCAGTGCCGGTCAGAGGCGTTGCCACCATCCCGACCGTGCAGTTGCGGAAGACGAGCGCGACCTTGCGGTGGGTCGTCGGCATCGGATCCGTGTCGCCTGTCACGAAGCGCCGGGTCCACCCCAGAACCTGCCACGGGGCTGCACTCGAGTAGTCCGTGAACAGCTGCGCCCACCCGAGCGCCGGGCTTGGCGTCGGCAGGGTGGCATTGGTGCGGAACCCGAACTCGAGGATCATGTCGTTGGGCTGGATCGTCCCGCCGATGCCGCCAGTCAGGGGCGCGGTGAAATCGAGCGTCCCGGATCCTGCGTCGAGCCGCCCCACGAACAGCGTATCCTTGAGGCTGATCGCGTCCCGGAGCGCCTTGCGCTGCGCCTCTGAGGCCGTGACGATGGGGCCGGTGACGTCCTGGATGGTGATCTTTCGGCCAACCCCACCGCCGCCACCGCCTCCACCCGCCTCAACTGCGACGAGCCGTGCCGCAAGCTCGGTCATGAGCGTGTCCATGTCCGACATGCGGATGTCGTAGTCCGCGAGCGTCTGCGCGTTGCTGTTGACAGTACCGGACAGCGTGGAGATGGCGTCGTCATGCGCCTCAACCATCTCCGGCAAGCCGTTCACGTTGATCTCGACGGCGTTCAGGCGCGCGGTCAGGTCGTCGATCCGCTCGAAGGCATTGGCCAGCGTCGGGTCGTCGGTGCCGGACAGCACGCCTCGGACGGCGAGGACGCCATAGGTGAGCCGGGCTGCCGTGGAGAGGTCGCCGACGTTCCCACCGGCAAATGCGTTGAGCACGGTGGGGCTGGTGTCGCCGGACGTGCCCGCACCCGCCGAACCGGGGGCCGGCCGGGTGACGCGCTCGGTGAAATCGCCGCTCGGGAGCCAGCTGAACGTCGTCGCGGTGAGGTGCGAATACAGCGAGTAGAGCACCAGACTGCCGGCGGTCATGCCCGAGAGAGCGGGATAGGTGACGGGCGTGCCCGAGAGCGACGACGAAACCGCCGCCACGCTGATTTCCGCATCATCGAACTGCCACGTCGACTTGTGGCCGGCCGCGGAGTTGGTCCAAGTGCCCCAGGTGAGGCCGGTGGTCGCCGTGGCATACTGGTAGGCGATGGTCGTGGAGCCGGTCGTGCCGACTGTGCTGCCGTTGATGCTCGCCAGGACGGTCCACGGCGCCGGAGGGACAGCCGCGGTCGTGCCCGAGATCTGGTAGACGGCGACGACGAGCGTGCCGACCTTGTAGGTCTCTGGAATGCTCATACCGCTATCAAGCGAGGCAGATTTGAACGAGCCGCCGACGTAGAGAGGCGTCTTCCGCGTGCCGCCGGGCACGGTGATGATCGGGGTGATCGTGATGGGGATCGACGGGTTTTCGCCGTTCGTGACCCCGGTCCCGGTGTAGACCTCCACCACTCTGAAATCGGTCGCAGCGGTCAGAGTCGGAAGGAGCAGATTGGTGATGACCGTACTCGGCAGATCGGTCCAGACGCCGTTAACGAGCCACTGCGCCTTGGTCGTCTTGGTGACGCTGAGGCTGTAGGTGCCGGCCGTGATCGTGAAAGCCTTGCCGGACCGAGGGTCCGCAGCCGTGACCACCGGCGCCGCGGTGATGGCAACCGGCGTAACGGGCGAGGTGCCGGTCTGCCATGCGCCGACGAATTTGCTGTCGGGGGTCAGGTTGCGAGCCGGGCTGCCGACTGCCAGGTCAGCCACCCAGCCCGCGGGCGAGCCGATGGTCGGGATCGTCGAGAATTGTGGGTCGGCGTTGGTGTAGCCGGTCGCTGGCGGGACGACGTAGCCGTTCGCGGTCGTTGCCTTCGCCAGGTTTCCGCCGGCCGCCTGGATGATGTTGCCGGTGTAGGTGTTGCCGTTCTTGCCGCCGCCGCGAGTGTCGTAGCTCGAATCGCCGAAGTTCGTCAGGGCCGCGCCGGGAACCGTCGTCGATACCGCGATGTTGTAGCGGATGACGTTGCCACCCGCGTATTGCATCTGAATCTCGCCCTGCCATTTGTTTGCGGGGCCATTTTGGCCGGGAGAGGTGTTCTGCTTGTTGGCGAAGCAGGTGTTATATTCGACGGTTGTGTCCGTCGTCGCCATGATCTTGATGCCGCAGCCGGAGTTGAAATAACACAGGTTGCCGCGGACAAGAGACCTGCCGGTGTACCAGTTACCGTTGACGTAGTGGAACTTGTCGAGAATGATGCCGTTGCCGTCGGCATCCGCCTGATTGATCCGCGCCCAGCCGTTCTTGTAGCAGATGTTATTCGTGACGCGGGTGCGGAACCCTTCCCAGTTCGCGGGAGTAGTGCCGGCCTTGTCGCGCGCATTGAGAACCGAAATGCCCGAGCGAGCGCCGGTGGTCCGGTCGTTGTCGAAAACGGTGTTGCCGTCGATCTCGGTCAGGTCTCCGTCATTCACGGCGATGCCGTTCTGCCCCGAGCCGTAGACCAGGCACCGCTTGATCGTGATCCGAGCCGGGCCGTCCGGGCCTTCATTCGATCCCGACGCAAAGCCGATGGCACTCGCGCTACCGCCGGAGACCTCGAAGCCATCCACGGTGATGTTCGCGGGGTTTCCGCCAACGACGCCGATGCCCGCGATCTTGGCGCAAGCCTCGCCGAGCGCCGCCTTGCCGGTGGAGATGAACGCCACTCCGCTCTTGGCGGTGATCCGGCCCTCGGAGGTGAAGTCGCCGGGCTGGACGCGTATTTCATCCCCCGACGAGGCCCGAGCACGCGCCGTGGTGATCGTGCGCCACGGCGCGCCAGCGGTGCCGGCGTTGGTGTTGTTGCCGGTGGTGGCGACGTAATAGACGGCCATGTCAGTGACCCCCGCGCAGCAGTTCGGGACCGGCCGCGGCCGGGTTCAAATCGGGCATGTCGGGGTCCTCGGGTTAGAGCGCGTCGAGGCGAGCGGTTAGGCTGGCGACCAGCCCGGAGAGGTGCTTGACCTCTGCCTGCAGCGCACCGATCAGCGCGCCGACGTTGAGCGTGTCGGGCAGGCCGTCGTCATTGAGCCCGACGAGGGACGGCGAGACCGCGAAGAGGTCTTCCACGACAAGGCCGTAGCCGGGCATCCCGCGCCGGAAGTCGTCCTCGGCGAGCGAGCCGCCCCAGACCCATGTGCTCGGGTCGATATCGAGGAAGCCGGGTATCCGGCCCGCCAGCACAACGTCGTCCTTGTAGCGCAGGGACGAAATCGAGGCGTATCGGGCGTCGCCTTTTTCACGGGTAAGGACGGTGATCGCGCCGCCGGCCGTGGTCGAGGTGCCGCCGGGGATGATCACCGCGACGTTGCTGCCGGATGGCCCATCGGTCTTGAACCCGACGTTATTGCCGGCACTGGCATAGATGAAGAGCGCGCCGCCGACCGCGCCCATGAGGTTGCCGGCATCGGCCCCGACGCGAATGTTCCCCCCGAAGAGCGCGCCCATGAGCCCTTCGAGGACACCGGCGGCCGTGATGTCCAGCACCTCGGAGCCCGCGGCGTTGTAGACCTGCATCAGGTCCGCGGTCTGGCCCGACGCTGCGCGCAACTCCACCGCAACGTCCGTCGCCCGCCGCGATCGCGCCACGATGGTCTGATCAGGGAGGCGGGAGATGTAGATCGTCTTGCTCCCGACCGGGAAATTGACCTTCGAGGCTCCGGCGCTGCCCATGATTACGGTGTCGCGCTGGAGCTGGTTGGTGCCGCCCAGGAACGTCCCGAGGCCGACCTCCCACTGCCCGCTGTCCATGACGATGCCATAGCCGACGTCGGTGTTCCCGCCGGTGCCGTAGGCGGTGCCGAACGTCTGATGCCCGCCCAAGGCGCCAGCGAGAGTGATCGCTCCGGTGCCGGTCGTCGTGGCGGTCTCGGCTACTCGCGCGGCTTCCTTGGGCATTACCCGGCCTCCGTGATGGTGATCGCGCGGCCGGCGGTCATGAAGTACTGCCAGCTCGTGTCGGGGATGTCGTCGAGGTAGCCGAGGATCGCGAAGCGGTTCGGGTCGTAGACGTCCGGGTCCTGGACGAAGAGCATCTGCCGGGTCGTGCCTTGGTCATCCATCTCGAAGAGTGAGCCGGCATATTCTTCGGGCGTCAGCGTCTTGTAGTTGGCGGTGAACGACCGGAGGCGCGCGCCACGGTCGGCAAGGACGGCACCGCTTCGGGAGGTCCGGCTCTTGCGCGACAGGTCTTGCCCGCCCCAGCCCGAGCCATCCACCGCATGCCCGTAGGCCGATGCCCAATCCGCGGTTCCAAGCCAGACCCGGCCGATCTCCAGCGGGTCGCCGCCAGCCACGGTGATCGTTGCGAAGGACGCCGGGACCGGGGCCAGGACCCCATCGCCGTCCCGAAGCACGAACACGGCCTGCTTTGCCTCGGTCGGATCGAACGTGGTCTCCCAGAGGTCTCCAGCACCAGCCGTAGTGCCGAGCTTCAGGTTCACCGGCCCAAGCGACTGGTAGTTGTGCCCGAACACCCCGAAGAGCGAGATCTGGCCCGTCGTGGGTAGCTGGATGCTGAGCGAGGCAGAGGTTGCTCCAGCTCTCCAGATCCTGCCGACGCGCGGGTCCAGAAGGTTTGACGTCAGCAGATCGCCCGCGCTGCCGACAGACGACGAAATGAGGGTGCCCGCCGCGTCGACGGCGTTGTTCCAGCTCCAGATGTCCGCCATCAGCCGGCCGGGAGGCACTTGAGGCGGAACGAGAGCACCTCCCCCGATGCCGGGGTATAGGCGTTCGTCACCCGAACGAGACCGCGAAGAGAGGTCGCTGCCCCGGTGGTGAAAGCGGAGCTGATGCCCTGCACATGCGCCCGCGAGTTGGCGCCTACGGTCAGCAGCGAGAACGGGATGATGGCGACGAGCGTCAGGATTTCGCTGTCCGAGATCGTGAATGCGGCATTGTCATTGACCGGGGTCGGCGCCGTGTCGAAGAGGTACAGCTCACCCTGAAGGGGCGTGCCAGGGGCGTTGCTCGACGTGACGATCAGGTCGCTAATGACGCCGCCACGACCCGCAGCGGACGCGACGGTGAAGGTCAAGGCAGTCGGAGACGTGGTGCTCTCCGCCAGCGCGTCACTGGCCGCGTAGGCAGTCGTATCGCCGGGGCGGGTGTAGCTGGCCGTCGCCGTGGTCACGGTCTTGGAGATCGCGCCAGAGACGGCATCAAGCGACGTCTTGTCCTCCGTCGAGAGCGCCACTGGCCTCGACAAGGAGGCCGCAGCGCGCCCCGGAGCCAATGGCTTCTCTACCGCCACCGTCGAGCCGGAGGCGTCCTTCACGTCTATGGTCGCCATGTCAGTCCTCGATCAGGAGGGGCAGGTACTGGCCCGCCGCCGGGGTGGAGAAATCGACGATGGAGCCCGCGGGATCGACCGTCGGCAGCCCGCCCCAGAGCAGGAGCTTTTGCGCGTTGTCAGAGAGCGAAATGTCGATGGCCACGACGCGGAACACCAAGCCACCCGCGAGGCCGAAGCGGGGGTATCTGACCGCCACGGTATCGCCGAGCTTCGGCAGCACCCCGAACAGCTTGGCGTCCATCGTGAAGCACTGGCGCGGTGTGCCGTGCAGGGTCAGGAGGGTAGCCCCGAGGCTTGCGGCATCGGTCGCCGAGGCGAGGCTCGTCTGCAGAACCTCGGGGTCGATGGCGTTTCTCGACGTCACCGAGACCGTGGAGAGCGACGTCCTCCATTCGCGTTGCCGTCCAGCCGGTGCGCTTGCCGTCGCTGCGAGCGAACTGGCGTCCTGCACCGTCCAGTTCTTGAGATACTGCACTTGCTGCCGCTGGTGGATGCCCTCGTAGCCGGGAGGCATCGGTGCCCGCTCAATGTCCATGTCGTGCATGTCGTAGGATGCAACGACAGCATCGGCATCGGGCGGCTCCAGCTTCAGGATCCGCACCACGCCGTCGGCATCGGCACCCCAATGGCACCCTCCGTCCCCGACGAACCTCGAGATGGCCTCGGCCAAGGTGAAAGGCTCGGTCCACATCCACCCCGCCACCCATCCCGGCAGGATGGAGAGCGAGCCGGCGTTGATGGCGATGTCGATCTGCGTCCCGAGCTGGGTCAGGAGCCGTCCGACAATGCTTGGGATGGTGTTTCCGGCGAGGGACGATCCGTCGACGTGAGCCGTCAGGGCATAAGCCGGCGTTCCACCGACCCGGATCAGTCCCGCCGCGAGGCAGGTCGCATATTGCCCCCCGGTCAGGCTGGCGGCGGCGAGGGCCGTATAGCTCGCATAGTTCGCCGAGAAGGTCAGGGGCACGCCACCATCGAAGACGCCCGAGACCGACGAAATCGCGCCGTCATGCGCCTGATAGATCAGCCCCACCGCGTTGATGAGGACTGGGCTCATGTTCCAGACCCGCCCGAGAACGACGGGCTTCACCACGCCCTCAAGGTCGGCATCGCCGTTGGCACCGCCAGCCCCGGTGTAGACCGTGGTCGGATAGGCGTTCTGGGCGTAGAGGACTGGATCCTGAAGATCGAGGGTCGCCTGGGTCTCGGTCAGGCCGACGTTGGTTATCCGGGCGTTGAAGAGCGTGACGAAGGTACTGGTATCGTAGCCGACCCGGCCGAGCCTGATCTTTAGCGCTTGGCTGACCGCCGTGGCCTGATCCAGGAGCGTGTCAAAAAACGCGTCCGTGTTGTCGATGACGACGGAGCCGTACTTGCTTTCGATGGCCGCCGAGCCGACCGGGGTCAGCGGGAGGGAAAAGCCGATGCTGCCGGGGTCGATCACGCGATCGTCGAACCCCATCGACGGGTAAAGCGTGTCGGTGTCGGCCGTGACGAAGTTGGTATCGGCGAGGCGGAGCTGCACCGGACCCGGCATCGAAAGGGCGGCGCCGAAAGGAAAGCCCCCGATGGGGTGGTTGCCGATGGCTGGCGCTTCCCCAGCGACGACAGGCACCGACTGGTTGGTCCAATCCGGGTAGAGCGTCGCGGTCAGGATGCAGACCCGCTCGCCGACCGGCCCGCCAATCGGCGACGTCGACGGGTCGAACTGACCGATGAGCGCGGGCGGCTCCCATCCGATCAGGGACAGGCTGTCTGCCCAGCCGAGAAGGCCGGCGTCGTCGTCCCCGGTGAGGTACGTCACTTGCCGACGCTCTGCCGCTGCTGCAGCCGCTCTTGCTGGCGCGTCTGCCGGGCGATCTGGTGCTCAACCCGGCTGATGGAGCCGTTGAGCGTGCCGAGAGCCGTCAGCAGCGCCTTGGTCGAACGCTCGCTCGTCTCGACAAACGTCGTCGCGTCGAGGCGCTTCTCAATCTGGCTGGCCTGTCCGCCAAACCCGTTCTGGGCACCCAGGAGCTGCTGGTTGACCATCTTGAACAGGTCCGCGTACCCGCCGCCGCTGGCGTAGACGCCACGACCGGCCTGCAGGAGGCTCTGGGCGAGGCTGGCGGCCTGACTGGCGGCCTCTGCGTCACCACCCCGCGCCGCAGTGATCGACGCGCCGAACTGTGCCTGCAGCGCCTTGAAGCGGTCCATCGGGCCGCCCGGGTTCAACTCGCCCGTGGTCAGGCTCGCCCGCGCATCCGCCAGCGCCTGCTCTGCCTTGCGCGCCTCGTCGGCCCGCTGCGTCAGTTCCTGCAGCACCTCGGAGCGCCGGCTTTCCAAGCCGTTGAGGCGGCCGGTCAGCCGCTCCATCGCTGTCGCCGCGGCGTCCACGACGGCCTGATACCGCTTTTCGGCGTAGGTCTTTTCGACGTCTAGGAGCTTCTGGGCGTAGAGCTGGCGGATGAGCGTCACGTCGACGCCGAGCTTCCGCGCCGCCGCGATCTGCTCGTTGCGTTCGATCCCGAGAAGGGCTCGCTGCACCCGGCGCCACTGCGTCAGGCTGCCCGTGCTGCCACCGTCGACAAGCTGGTTGAGGGCATTGCCGGCGAAAGACAGGCGGTCCTTGCGGGACACCTTCACCGCGGCCTCGGTCGTGTCCTTCGTGATGTCCGCCAGCATCTCGCGCCACTGGCCCACGATGTCGCGACGCTGCGCCCGGAAGGACGACTGCACGAGGCCAACATCGGCACCGATCTCCCGAGCCGTCGCCATGGCTGCCTTTCGCCGGTCCTCAAGGCTGGCGATCTCGGACGCCTTCCACTTGTCCAGCTCGCCCGAGGTCGCCCGGCCGGTGTCAACGAGGGTCTGCAGCGTCTCCTGCTCGAAGCCCTTGGCGAGGTCGCGCTTGATGGCGCCCTGAGCCTGGTAGATTTCGCGCGCGCTGAAGCCGAGCGAGCGGAGGATCTGGACGTTCTCCTCGCTGAACTTCTCCTGCGTCGCGCGCCAGAGCTGTTGGGCATTGGTCAGCTGTGGTCCCGCCTTTGCCGCAATGGTCGAAGCGAGCCCCATGATCTCGGCGACCTTGGCGGCAATCTCCTGTGCAGCTTGCTCGGAGCGACCGTCTCGCGGTGCGTCGAACTCGGACGCATAGCCGGTGATCGCCTTGAGCGCCTTCTGCTGGTTCACGACGAGATCGGTGCCGCGCTTCATGGTGCCACCGAGGCCGTCGATGTACTGGCCGAGTTCGCTATCGAACGACTTCAGCAAATTCTCGACGCCGAGCATGGCAGCGCGGGCAATCGGCGAGGCGCCGTCGTTCGCCGTGTTGTAGCGGGTCGTCACCTCGGAGGAGTAGGTCGTGCCGGAGAAGGCCTCGACCGTTGCATCCTTCCAAGTGCTGCCCTTGAACATCTTCGAGATGAAGCCGCCGATGAGGCTGCCCGCGACCATGCCAAGAGGGCCAGCTGCGACTCCGAGAGCGGTCCCGAGCGAGCCGCCGACTGCAGAGGCAAGCGCCGGGCCGGCCGCGTCACCGAGGGCGCCGCCGATGGCCGAGCCGATGCCGCTGCCGATCTGCTGGACATTGCCCTGCACGGCGCCCGTGAAGGCGATCCCGATCCCCGTGCCGATTGCGGCCGGCCCGAAGCCAGAGAGGCCGGTGGCGCTCCCTATGCCCTTCATCGCCTTGCCCAGCTCTTCGGACAGGCTCTTGCCGGCCTCCTTGAAGGTGTCGTCCAGCTTCTCGCCGAAGGCGCCGTCCGTGAGGGACTGGAACAGCCCACCGATGCCCTGGCCAACGTCGAGCGTGCCGAAGGCAAGACCCTTGAGGGCATCGACCATGCCCTGCGCGGCCTTCGCCTGGTAGTCGATCTGCTTCGTGACCTTCTCGGTCTCGCCGAGCATCCGCGTGTATTCTTCGCGGGTCAGCCCGACGGTCTTGAGAAACTGGTCGAGGCTTACGCCGCTCTTGTCGAGCGCATCCTCCAGCTTGCTGGTCTGCTCGCGGATGTAGTCGACTTCTTGGCCGGAGTTCTTTTGCTTCTCCAGGATGTCGGCATACGCGCGCTGCTGATCGCGCAGAACCTCCTTCGCCGATGCAAGCGCATCAGCTACCTTCTTCGCCTTCTTGCCCGTGTCATCGAGCGCCCCGCTGAACTTGGACGCCGCGTCATTGGCGCCGAGGGTATTCCCCTCCGCCTCCTTCATCTTGTCGCGGAGCTTGGCGACGGCCTCCGCCGCCTTTCCGAAACCTGTCGACAGATCGCCGCTCGCAGTGGTCGCAAGCTGGGCGGACTTAGCCGAGGCGGCATCCCAGGCATCACCCATGCTGGTGGAGAACTGGTCGGCTTTGTCGCGCATGGAGGTGAGCGCACCCTGTAGCTCACTGAGCCCCGGAACTCCGCCAGCAAGGCTCGCCATGCTGTTGAGGAAGTCACCCCATGCCCCGGCGAGATCGCTCAACACCCCATAGAAGCCGGCCTTGACCTGCTCCCAAACGGCTCCAAGGCCCGGCACGATAGCGCTTGCGCTGGTCTTGATCCCCTCCCAGACGCCCGCCGCAACCTCGCCGAGCAGGTTGAGCGCCTCGCCCCAGGAGCCCGTTGCCTTGACCAACTGGAGGAACTGGTACGCGAGTTCGCCAGCACCGACGATAAGCGCGCCAATACCCGTGGTGATGAGCGCGCCTTTCAGCACGCCAAGCGCCCCCGCGAGGGTGCCGGTCTCTACCGCAGCCAGTGCCAGACCGACAGCGAACTTGCCGGCAAACACTGCCGCAGCGGTCGCCGCGTAAACGGCCAGCCGCTCCAGGTTGTCCCCGACGAAGATGATGCCCTGCGCGACCAGCGACATGATGCCCTGCGATTCCCGCGAGAGCGAAACCATGTTGTTGTGCAGCACGGTGAAGGCCTGACCGATGGTCGGGCTGGTCTTGGCAAAGCTCGCCTCAAGTTCCTTGCTCTGGCTCAGGATCGCCTTGAAGAAGGCATCGCTTGAGACCTTCCCGTCAATGACGAGTGCCCGGAGTTTTGCGACCGATCCCCCGGCGGCGGTGATGCCTTTCGCCGCGGCTTGCGCAATCGGGAGCGCCCCCTCCAGGATGGAGTTGAATTCCTCCGCATGAACGGTCCCGCTCCCAAGAGACTGTGAGAGCTGAAGCAACGCGCCACTGGCGGCCTCCGCGCTGCCCCCCTGAATCGCGAGCGCCTTGCCGACGTTCTCGGTGAACTGCATCAGGTCGGCTTGGCTGGCCCCGAGTTCCTTCGCGTTCAAGGCGGCGCGCTGGTAAAGCGTTGCGATGGCGTCAATCGGCGAGCGGGTGGCGTTCGCAATCCCGGTCAGCCGGTCGAACAGATCGTTTACATTCGTCTGCTCGCTCGCGACGACCTTCAGCTTGTTGGTGATCTCGGTATATTCGTCGGAGAGGCGAACCATGCCTGAGACAAGCGCGCCGCCCGCCACCGCGCCGAGCGTGACCCAAACGGCGGCCATCTTCTGGTACTGAGATACCGCGGAGGCGGTCCGCTTTTCGGCCTGCGCGGTCGCATCGGCGAAGCCCCTGACACCACGGTCCGCCTTCTGCGATGCGCTCGCGACGCCGCCAAAGTTCCCGGATACGCCCCTGAGCCGCTGATCGAACCGGTCAAGGGATGTGTCGGCTTGGGTGACTGACGAACTGTCGATGTCGATCGCCAACTCGATGTTCGCCATCGCCGCCCTCCCGGAAATGCAGATGGGGCGACCCCGAAGGACCGCCCCATCTGGTCGTTTCTACGCCTTGGATCGCCAAGCCCTGCTACGCATCGGTGAGCAGTGCCTCGCCACGCCTCGCTATGCCGCTCCAGGCATCGCCATGCTTGGCTGTGCCGCCCTCAGGCGGCCTCCCGCATCGGAGCCGTAGCGCTCCACTGCGAAACCTTGAACTTGCCGAACGGCCCCTTGCAGTCGGGTCGGAAGTCGCCGAGGCCGATTGCCGACCCCGCCTTGTCCACAATCTCGCGAAACAGCTTCTCGCCGATGACCGAGGTGTCGAGATTAACGTCGAACTGGACCCGCCAGTCGTGGAAGCTCGGCCGGTGCGCGAGAATGCGCCCGCCAGTCGCCGGAATGCGGACCGGTCGCGTGTCCACCTGCCACGGCTCATCGTGGAGGAGCGGGTACTCGACCGCCGGAAGATCAACGCACGAGGGGATGATCGAGGATCGAAGCGTCGTGATCTTGGACTTGCCTGCCTTGAAGAACTTGCCGGCGTCGATCAGGCACCGCAGGAGGTTTGGCTGCGGGATGACGATCAAGTCGGGCTCCATACCGGAGCGATAAAGTTTCGTCTCGGCCTGCTCGCGCGGGCTACCCTTGTCGCCGGTGATGGCACCCCGTGTGCCGGCAGAAGCCGCCATCTGCGCCGCATCGGTGAATGCGTTCATCAGAAGGGGTGTCGAGCCCGAGATGGTGATAGTGATCTCCATGGTCACGCGGCCTCGCCGCTGGCGCGCAGCGCCGGCTTGATGAACGCCGACGGCAAGCCGACAGCAGCAACAACGGCGGGTGCCGCTTTCAGGACATCGCGGCGAGTAGTATGCTTGTAGGTAGCCATTCCCTGATCCTCCATGATCCGGGTTTCGGTTAGACCGCGCTGGGTGTTGGTAGCGCCTTGCGCGGTCGTTCTTTTTATGACATCATAATTTCGCCATGTCAAGCGAAGACGTTAAAAAATCATCCCGCGGCCGCCCCACGATTGATAGTGAGCCGGTCACATTGAGGCTTCCCCGTGACCTGCTGGAGGCCGTTGACGACTTTCGACGAGGTCTGGACGATCTTCCAACAAGGCCCGAAGCAATCCGACGCATACTGACCAGATTTTTCGAGGGGGAGACTAGAGAATGAAGCGCTTTGTCTTGCTGTTGCTGCTCGCGGGCTGCGTCCAGCCCCCGGTCGCCAAGAACTTTGACGAGGACAGCGTTACCGTCGAACATCTCTCGGCGACCGTAACGCCCGAGATCACGGACGAGGCTACGCGGCTTTGCGCTATCAATGGCCGTAAGGCGGTCTACTTGGGGACACACCTCGGAGACAGCCTCACGCCGTCCGCGCCAATGACGGGAATCGACATCCGTGCACGCGACCACGAGTTCGCTTGCGTGAAAGCTGACGACTGACGAACGGCTTCGACCTAGGGTTGCGCCCCGAGAGGCGGAGCCTAGCCCCGCCTCTTCGCTGCCTCAGCCTTCCGATCTTCCGCCGCAGCTCGTGAGGCGAAGAACTCCTCGTCGATGATCTCGATTGCCGAGATGTCACCGCGCGAGAGCGCCTCACCAGTCACCCGCTGGTAAGCGTCGAAATCGGGCCACGTGATCGTGCCGATCCCCATGCCCGTCTGCCGGTGGCGGTGCAGATCCTGCCACAGGCGCATTGCCCGCTCGAAGGCAATGGGGAGCGGCGGAAGGTCGAGCTTGGGGTGGACCCTCCCGGTCGTGCGGGAGGACGCCTCGTAGTGCTCCCGGAGCGACTTGCCGTCGCCGGCATCCTGCCCGAGCTCGAAGAGCGGCCGGACGGCGGCCCTTAGTTCTCCGGCGAGGTCTCGTCCGTCGCCGTCGTCCGCCCAAAGTTTCCCCGGTCGCGCGCCTTCTCCACGATCCAGTCGCGGATCCACCGGACCTTGGTGACGAGGGTCCGAGCATTCTCGGGTGAGAACGGCGCCTTCTTGCCGTCGATGGTGAAGCCGGAGAACTCCCAATCGGCGAGCGCCGCCACGGCCTGATCGGTCGCGAGGTCGTCGAGGGTTGCTGCGTCAACGTCGAGGTCAGCGCGATTTCGCCGCTTCATGGCCACAAGCTGCTTGTTGGTCCTCGCCCGCTCGAAGGCGAGCATGACCGGCGAGTCAGGGCCGTGGATGCGCAGCCGCACCGGCTTGCCGTCGCTCACCATGTCGTTGCCGCTGAGGTCGCTCAGGGTGAACCAGACCGGCTCGGCGGCTGGCATGAGGTCGTTGAGATCCATGTTGAGTTGCCTTGTCGATGGGGGGATGTGCGGCATCTCGCTGCCGCGGGCGCCGGGCGCCGGATTCCGCGCTCGTGAAGACGCACCCCACGCGGTTGACGCGAGGAGAGCGCATCCGGCAGTTTCGGCCTCAGGGGCGGCCGTCTTGGACGGGGTGCTTCGAGATCAGGCGGCGCTGTCGAGGATGACGATCTGCGACACGCCGAGCTTGCCGCCGGTCGGCTTCAGCGCCCGGAAGTCGACCTGCACGGGCAGACCCTCGGGGGAGCCGTCGCCGATGGTGCCAGACGTCGGCTTCACGCGGGGCATGGCGAAGGTCACCGCCTTGCTGCCGTCCGAGCTGTCCAGCCGCATGATGACGCTGTACTCGGTCTCGTTGTCGAAGGCGTTGTAGATCGTCTCGCCCATGCCGCCGCGGTCAAAGAGGACGGTCATCTGACCCGTGATCATGGAGCGGTTGCCCCAATTGACAACGGGCACGACGTTCTTGCCAACGACGGGCGTGCTCGCCATCTGGTTGTCGATGTTGAAGGTCATGTTCGTGACGGTGGCCGCCGGGACGCCGTTGATCACGAGAACACCGCTGGCCGCGACGGAAACCTGATTGGTCGCCGCTGCATCCCAGGCCGTCGCTGCGACCTTGGTCACGGTGAACGGCGTGGTGTAGGGGCCGCCCGAGACGATGGCCTCGGCGACGGTCATCACGGTCGCGGTGAGCGCGGTGATCGTCTTGATGTTGCGGTTCTGGGCGTCGGTGATGCCCGTGCCCTCGAAGGCAACCCGGTCGCCGACAGCGAAGCCCTTGGTGATGAAGGAGCCCGCCGCGGCGGTGATCGTCTTGGCGGAGGCGGAGAAGGTCAGGGAGGTGAAGTCAGCCGGGGCACCGATGATCGCTGCAGACCCGTCCACCGACACGCTCGCGAGCGGCTTGGCGTCCTGACCCATCATGCCATAGGTCGCCTTGGCGATGCCCGTGGCCGGCAGGTCGACTGCGACGGTGTTGACGCGCTCACCAGTGAACACGCCGAACTTGCCGATGTCGGTGTAGGCGCGCTCACAGCCGAAGCTTCGGGCGATGTTGCCCATGGCGCACCGCTTGCCGGAGAGGCCGAGCGTCCCCGCGGTGGTCGTGAGCGGCAGCGTGGCGACGGTGTAGAAGCCGCCCCACGGCATGAAGATGCCGTTGTTGGAGCCGTCGATGGAGACGAGGGTGAACACCTTGCCGTCGAGGGGCGCAGCCGTCGTGCTGGCGAAGGTGAGCGTGTCGCCGATCATGAAGACCGAGGTGGTGAAGTTGATGCCGGCGAACTGCAGCGTCCCGTTGCCGAGGTCGGTGATCGTCACCGGGCTCGATCCCGTCGCGACGTTGACCGTTGCGACCGTGGCGAACGCCCCGCCGAGGGCGGCCTGCATGAAATCGGAGTGCCCGCCGGGGCTGATCTCGGTCACGATGTCGCCGTTGGCATGTCGGACGCCGTGGCGGCTGTCGGACTGCATCCGGTCGGATCGGATTTCCTCCGAGTCGTAGGTGTCCTTGGTCAGGCCGAGCGTCGTCGAGACGCGCCGGCAGGTCTTCGCGGTCACGACCGGGGGGATCTTCCCGAAGGAGGCCTCTTCCCAATAGGAGAGGTCGGCCAAGGAGCCGGCGGCAACCTGTAGAGCGTCGAGTGCCATTGCTGGCTCCTTTCATCGCGGGTCATCTTGGTCTCGGCGCGCGCCCGCGTTCATCCGCGTGCCGAGGGGGTGCGAAAACGAAAAGCGCCGCGGAGATGCCCCGCGGCGTTGGTTCAGGTCGGAGATGTGGAAGGGGTCAGCCCTCGTCGGCGGCCGGCGCTTTGTCCGCCTCGCCACGCAGAGCGGTGAGCAGGTTCGCGACAGCCTCGAGAGCCGTGGCGCCGGTGGCGAGCGCCGGCTTCCGGGAGAGCTTGCGCGTCGCGGTGGCAGTCCAGCCGGACTTCTCGCGGGTGAGCACAAAGGCTCCGGCCTCCGCCTCGATGGCGTCGAGGTGGGCGGTCAGCGTGTCGTCCATGGGGGTGCTCCTATGCCCAGCCTAGGGCGCTGGGTCGACGGAAGAAAAACTCGATCCTGATCGGGAATTGCGTCACCGCTTCGAACATGATCGGGGTCCGCACGCTAGCCGAGATGATGCGTCCGGCGGCAGTGGTGCCGCCCCAGATCTCGCGGCCCGGTCGGAAGGCGATGCGGATCGCGTCGGCCAAATCCTCGCCCTCGGCGAAGGAGGATCGGCGAGGCACATTAAGGTCCAGTGAGTAGATGCCCCGCTCCTCCTGCGTCCCAGCATTGCCAAGGGTTGCTGTGACGGCGCTGCCCTTGTCGATACGCTCCCGAATCCAGGCCACGCCCTCAACAGGGGTGAAGTCTCGGCCTTCGTAGGCAATCTGGTCGTTGAGGACGCCAGGGACGGAAAGCAAAATCCGCCGAAGGTCACCTCGAACGCCACGCCAGATGTCAGCCATCGGCGGCACGGCTTTCGATGACGTGGCGGTCAACGTGATCCTGGAGCCGGCCTGCGCAGGATTCCACCCAGCCCGCGGGGGCCTGAGGGCTGTATCCATCGGCAAGCCGTGGCGCGTAAACGGCGGTGTTGACCAAGCTCACGACACCCCCAACGCCCCCGAATATCGTCGCGGCATCTTCAGTGGAGGTGCCCGGCCGCGGACCGTCAAAACCCTCGCGCGGTGCCGGCTGTCCATTGGCCTGAGCCTGCCAAGAGTTGACGAAGTAGCCATCTCTCACAGGCGAGTTGCGCTTCAGATCGTCGTCGAGATCCAGGATTGCCGCGCCGATTACCTGCCGGACGCGGTTCTTCGCGGCCCCGACTGCTTCAAGGCCGGTTACACGCACACGCATGACCATCAGTCGGCTGTCCTGCAGATGGCCATCATGAAGCGCCGGCTGGTTGCCTTCGCGCCCCACGCGTACCCTGCGGCGCCTGCCGCGAGCACAAGGAACGGCACCGCGAAAAGAATGGAAACCGGAACTGAAATCATCGATCAGCCTCTCCTCGCTCGAATCGTGAAAACCACCACGTCGCCGTCAGGCGCTGGCGCCTCGACCGGCGGGACAACGGTCATCGCGGGCCGCCCCGGCAGCGTCACCTTGTCGCCCGGCTCGGGGATGAAGCCATCGGTGAACACCGGACACATGAACCGAATGTCCCAACCGTAGACGCGGGCATCCTCGCGGCTGCGGTCGTCATCGGGCAGGACGACCGCGAGGGCCGAGTGCGTCGTCGTCGTGATCGTCTCGTTGCCACTGATCGGATCGTAGGTGATTGAGCCGGTGCGGGTGAAGGTTGCAGTGCCGGCGGAGCCGAACTTGCCGATCATCCGCGCCGACAAGCTGCGCATCCGGTCGTGGAAGGCGGTCATTATTTTACCCCTTAACTCCTTGCCAAGCAACGGAATAACTGCTCACGCACCTACAACGGGCTATCTCGGAAACCGGTGCAGACATGCTCGAATCTCGGGGGAACCGCATCCGCGCGCCGCTCGGACTGACGAACACGCCGTCCAGCCCGACCTTCTGCCCGTCCAAAGACACGTGGGTGTCTCGCGTGTGGCCGTCCAACCGGGCGATCCAGTTCTTGACGATGTTCTCGGGCTGCAGCCCTGAACTTTCGATCAATTGGCGGGCTCCCTCATCTTGGGCGTACGACAGCGCGGTCAGGCTCTCGGTCAGCGCAATCGTCTTGCCGCGGTATTCGAGCATCCGGTCTGAATACCGCCCAACGATCCGTGTCGCGTCGACCCCCGACACCGGCTTCCCCTCACTGATCGCCTTCATCACCGTCTTATCGAAGCGCCGGTCCCGAAGCTTACGCTCCAGGTAGGCACGCATCTGCGCCGGATCGCCACTCACCAGCTCGGCGCGCGCATTCTCAACCCATGCCGATTGCTGGCTCGTCAGCCCGATCACACCGCCGACGCGCTGCTTGGCAACGCGATCAATGCGCCCCACCACGTCGAGGGCTGCGGTCCTTGGGTTCACCCCGGCTTCCATCCGCGCCGCGAGCGCCGCACGCACCGCAACGCGCTGGTCGTCGACGATCTCAGTGACGAGCGTCGACGAGTGCTGCGTGAGCCATCCAGCGGCCCGTGGGTTGCCCGGATCGAACCTCACCTCAACGGTCACGCCGCGAGGCCGAGACGCCATCAGCAGCCCGGTGAAGCCCTGTCCGGCGCGGTAGTAGGCGCGACCGATCTCCTGATCCAGCGGGGCCAGGAATGAGCGGCTGAACTCAATCACCTGCATCGCCCCGGAGATGTCCCCACGGGCAAGAGCATCGATCACCGCGGCAAGGTCCACGGCGTTGCGGGCATCCTGCATCGCCTCAATGAAGGCGCGCCTTATCGCTGGCTCGTGGGTTTTCAGCAGTTCGTCGATCAGCGCCTGAAGGCGGCGATCAGTCGAGGCCATGGGCCGCCGTCATGATGCCAAGCTTCGCCGCGTCGTCCTTCGCCTCGGCAAAGCGTCGGTCGATCTCGGCCAGCACATCAGGCGACAGCGCGAGCGCCATTGCGGCCATGCCGATCCGGCCGGCGGCGAGGTGGCCGACCACCAGCGCCTCAAGCGCGGGGCTGCCACTGGCATGGGCGGCTGCGACCATCTGCTCGGGGGTCATCACGCCCTCAGGATAGCGACCTGCGCGACGCCGTAGCGGAGCAGCGGCGCGAGGATACCGTCGATTAATGGGAAGCGAGGGCCAGGCGCATGGGCGCCATCCGAGATGGCATAGTCCGTCTGCGTCTTCAGCGATCCGACCTCTTCTCGCAGGCTTTTCACCGCGCCGCCGTTGGCAACGTCCGGGAGCATGCTGCCCGGTAAGACATCCTCGCGCAATGCTGCCTCGGCGACAGCGTTAAGATACTCGACCGGCATCTCGTTTGGCCCGATTGCGCGACACTCGCGGTCCGTAGCACCGGTGCGCGGCCATGGCAGGCCCTGCGCTCGGCCGAAGGTCTGCCATCCTGGGAAGCGGCTGCCGTAGAGCGCACCGATCGCCGCCGTCCCGCGGACGATGGAGACCTCCGCGTCGCCGATCAGCGTGCGGCCGGTCAGCTCAGCGTACGCCTCATAGAATGCCTCTGTGATGGCTGCATTCGCCCCGGCGACGCCCGTCCCGTCCTCGACGATCATTTCGCTTTCACCCCGATGCGAACGCTCTGGTCCATGGTCCGGCCTCCCGCCGTCGTGATGCGGCACGTCAGATCGTATGCCGCGCCGAGAGTCCCGCCCGAAAGCCAGATCGTCGAGGCTGTCGTGGTGTGGGCGTCGCTGTTCTTCGTGATGCCCACGGGGACGATGGGCCAGGTCGATGTGACGATGGTGTCGCCGTCCAGCCGATCAGTCCAGTCGATCTCGTAGTCCAGAACCTCGTCCGGGTCCTTGGGGTCCCACTTCTTCATGCGATCCTCCGGTCGAGATCGGCCGCAACCGACCTGGCTTCAGCGTCCACCGCCACGCGCCGGATTTCGGCGTCTGCCGTGACCGCCCGAACTTCAGCATCGGCTTGCACCCGCCGTTCAGGGGGGGGCCGCAGTCTGGCGCCATCGGCAAAGGCGATGACCGTGGCCGTGCCAGCCGCAGAGCCCGTAGCGCCCACCGTAGACCGGCCCTGAGCATCTGCCCCGCCAATCCCCGCCGCGGCTCCTATTGCCCCGCTGACGGCCCGCCCAGCCCCGTTGACGGCGCTCTGGCCACCAGCCAAGCCCGCGGCACCGAACAGAGCGACGACGTTGCCCGTTGCGGCCCCGGCCGCACCTGCCGAACCGGCTGCTTGAACCACCGCGGCGCCAGCGCCAGCGGCCGACGAAGACCCGGAAGCCGAGCCCGTCGTGCCCGAAGCCCCGGCGCTCGCACCAGCCGCAGCGCCTACGCCTGAAGCGGAGCCAACGGCCGAGGCAGTAGACCGCCCCACCGCGACAGCAGAGCCCGTGCCGCTCGCGCTACCGTAGGCCTCCAGCGATGTGACGCCGATGGCCGAGGATGTGCCGGATGCGGAACCGACCGCCGCAGCGACCGATACACCGACGCTCGTAGCAGCCCCTACGCCGGCCGCTGAGGCCGCACTCGACGCGGTGGCGGTTGCGACGCCTGAGGCGCTTCCAGAGGCCGATGCGGAGCCGCTCGCGGCGCGGACGCCGGCTCCAGACCCAGATGCTGCGCCAGACGCCGACGCGGAGCCGGTCCCGGCGAGAATACCAACCCCCGCCCCGGATGCGACACCGGCCGCGGATGCGGAGCCCTGCGCCGATGAGGCGGCAGCGCCGGAAGCTGAAGCCGTGCCCGACCCAGACGCCGCAGCAGTTGCCGCGATGATCCCGGCGCCAGAGGCGGATGCGACCCCGGAGGCCGAAGCAGCGCCAACGGCAGCCGATACGGCGGCACCACTGCCAGTGGCGGCCCCTGCCCCCGATGCCGAGCCGGTCGCGGGAACGTCGGCCCGCCCGGCTCCACTCGCCGCACCGGTGCCAGCCGCGGCACCAGCGCCGCCCGAAACCGAGCCGCCGATGCCCGCAGCAGCTCCTGACCCACCGGCCGAACCGGAGGCGGGCTTTAGGGCGGTGCCAGTAGCGGCAGCGCCGCCAGCGGCAGAAGCCGAGCCGGTCGCGTCGGATGTGGACGCGGCGGGCCGAAGCGCCAGGAGCACCGCACCGAACGGGTAAGCGTTGCCGCCGTTTTTATTGGTCTGTGTCTTGTTGCCGGTGGCGCCGGCCGGGCTGATCGTCTGGTCCGCCGCGTAGAGCAGCGTCAGGTCGAAACGCTCCGTCATCCCCGTCGGCGGAGAGAGGTTGTTCGAGTTGTCGCCCCAATCGTGGCTGAGCGCGATGATTACGGCGTTGTCCGTGACCGTCGTCAGCCCGGTCCACGTCGTCGTCGTGCTCAGGCCGGAGTTCGTGGTGGGCGACACGTCCATCGGCGTGCTGCCGTCGGGCGCTCGGTAGACCTCGATCAGCGCCTGCGATGAAGCAGTCGAATGCGTGAAGGTGTAGTCGCCGCTCTCGCCCGAGGCGGTCTTCATGTAGACCCGGAACTCGCCGTTGAACCCGCCCTGCGTCCGGTCGGTTGTCGTGCCGCGCTGGGTGAACCCGGCGGGAGGGGTCGGGTCTGGCGCCTCGGATGCCGAGCCGGTGAAGATCGCCGCTACGAGGATGTCGCCGTTCGCGATACCGGCCGGCGCCGTGACGGTCGTGTTGGTGCGGCTCGCGTAGGTGGTGCTAGAGCCTGAGACGTAGGAGATAGCCACGGACTACCTCCTCAGGCTTCCTTGGCCCGTTGGACCTGCGTGTAGTCTGGATCCGCGCTGCTCACGACCGACCAGACGGCGCGGGTGTAGGGCAGGACGAGGCTCGCGGCGCCGATGTCGGTCCAGAGCGCCTGAACGTTTGGCGGCTCCCATCCGACTTGTGAGGTATGCGCCTGCACAAGCTGGTAGAGCCGGCCGCCGTAGGTCTGTCGCGCCGGTAGGGTGTAGGCCGCGCCCGCCACCCATGCGCTTGCGCCCGGGTTCGGGACCAGCACCCAGAGCGCCGGCACCACAGGGGGCTCCCAGCCCGTCTGGGTCGTGTGGGCCTGTAGGCAGCGATAGGTCTTGCCGAGGTAGGCGCGGAATGCGTTCACCGTCACCGCAACGCCGGCTGCCCATGCGGCATGCGGCAGGGGCATCGCGTCGAACAGGGAGACCACACCGGCCGAGAGGGTCTTCGCAGCGGCGAAGGCATCGGCCTCAGCGCGAGTGGCGAATGCCTCTTTCGCCTCGACGGTGTAGGGCGCAATCGCGAACGGCAGGCCGGCCCGCGGCGTGGTGATGAAGACGTGGAAGGTCATCGCAAACCCAGGAGCTTGCGGACCACGCCGCGCTTCGCCTCCATCATCCGGGGCCTGACAATCTCAGGCTGGCGATGGCCGTCCGAGTAGCACTCGAGAACGGCATCGCTCATCGCGGCACGGACATGGGGCAGGATCGGGGCGAACATGCCGCCGCCGTTGACGCTGATCCCGACCGAATCCGCGACGACGGGATACATCCTCTCGGCGCGCGGCCTCAGTTCGTCAGGCAATGCCGACGGCAGGCCGTGGTCGCAGAGCCAGCGGTGCGAGTAGGCCCGCGCCCGCAGCGGCACAGCGGCGGTCTCGGTGCGCGCACGGTGCGCGACGGCAAGCGCCTCATGCTCGGTCTTGGGTTGGGGAAGGTGCGGCCATTCTCGCGCCGCGATCCCCCGGAGGCGCGGGAGATCGAGGTCGATGAGCGCCCGCAGGAACTCCATCAGTCCAGCGTGATCGCGGTGGCAGTCGTGAGCTTGGGCTGCACGCCGGACCCGCAGACGATGTTCGGCGTCACGGTGCCGCTGAACAGGATCGCCGAGGCACCGCCACCGCTCTTGCCGGTCGAGAAGTGCGTCATCGTCCCGGAACCGCCCGTGCCGGTCGTGAACAGGATGTCCGCTGCGGGCGAAACCGATCCACCCGACGCTGCGGTCCAGCCCGTCGAGCGAGCGACGTTCACCCGCGCATAGGACGTGTAAGCGAGTTCGCTGGTGTTCTGCGCGCCAGCCTCGCCGGGATCGGCCGTGTGGCCCGCGATGACGATGTTCGTCTCGGGCGACGTGCTCGCGTTCTGGGCATAGTTGGCCCAGGTGGTGGCGGAGAAGATCAGATCAAGGATCGAATTCTCCGCGGCGTTGGAAAGGCTCATGGGTTTGCGATCCTATCAGAAGGGGGTCAGGCCAGGGGCTTGAAATTGAGCTTGTCGCCGGATCGGAGTGCGATCGGGACCAAGATGCCCGGCGGGACCGGGAAGCCGGCGTCTGTCACCTGTGCGGCAACGGCTGTGGTCGCTGCGGCGTTCGGCGTCGTGCCCCGAGCGCCAAGGACCGCCGCCCCCTCAGTCGAGCAGACCATCGCGATCTCGCCATCCCTGGCGGAAGTTGCCGTGGTGACGCCAGTGCCAAGGGTCAGAACCTCGGCGGCCCGGACGGTGCCAAGGCCTATGGCGCTGTCGGAACTCAGGAGCCCGGGCTCCATGAATGAGACGATGATAGCCATTACTCGGACTTGCGTGACCGGCGGGGCTGGATGGTTTCATCCGCACGCTTCGGAATGACGCGCCACCCGAGGGCGGCATGTTCGGCGACACAGGTAGGATGAACGTCGAGGGTCTCGCCGTCCTTTGTCATGGGGATCAGGTCCACTCGATGTTCTCCGCATGGAATGAGGATGAGGCGGCCGAAGCCGCCTCGCCCAAAGATCAGCCGAGCAGGATCGCGATGTACTCCTGCTTCCACGCCTTCACGCCGTAGACGCAGCCCACGTTGATCATCGCCTTGCGGAAGCCCTTGTAGGTCGCGATCTCGAAGACGAGGCCGGTCCACGGGTCCTGTACGGTCATCACGTCGTCGGCGGCATCGCCACCCAGGGGCATTGCCGGCGCGCGGATTGCGAGTTCGAGCGCGGACTGGTGGAACGCGACGTTCGCCGTGTAGCTATTGCCGATGGTCATCGCGTTCGCGGTCGCAATCGTCACGCGGGCGCCGGGATCGCCAAGGGTGATCGTCCCCGGAGCCGCGACACCGACGTTAACCACGTACTTGTTGACCGAATCCGCCGCGAAGGTGACGACGTCACCGGCGAGCACGGTGCCCGAGCCGGTGACAAGGGCGAGCGTGTCGACGCCGGGGGCGGTAGAGCCCGAGGTGACGTAGGACGCGCCGGTGCCCTTGGTGTGCAGCCGGATGCCAGCGCTCTCCTTGAGCATCAGCCCCTGGAGGTTCAGCAGCTCGCCCTGACGCAGGAGGCGGTCGTTGCCGGCCTCGTTCACGCGGTTGAGCTGCGCGAGCTGGCGCAGGTTCGTGCCCGCCGTGGTGCTGAGCACGATGCTGGACCGGCCGTCATTCGCCGGCATCCCGTTGTCGACGAGGATCTGCCGGATTTCGGCGATCTCGTCGAAGTTGGAGCCGAACGGCGTGGTTCCAGCGGTGCCGAAGGCGCGGGAGGCGTTCTGCTTCGCCTCGACGGCGAGATCGAACTCGATCTGGTTGGTGATCGAGCGCATCGCCTGCGCGATCTGGTCGCCGTAGATCGTCGCGTAGCCGGCGCCGTTGTTGACGTGCTTGATGTCCTCGCCCGTCCACGGGATCTGGACGTCGGCCTGCTTGTTGATCGTCAGCGTCTTGTTGTCGACGGTCTGGTCCGTGCCCTCGGGAATGACCATCGCCGGCGTGGCGTTGGTGATGACCGCCGGGGTGCGCGTGAAGTGCGCCCGGACCGTATCGCCCATGGCGGCGGTCGCCGATCCGTCTGCGTTGATGGTGCAGGACGGAACGATGCCGACAAGCTCGCGACCGACGATATCGGCCGCCTTGTAGATGTCCGCCGCAAGGCTGGTGAGAGTGTTTGCCACTGGATTTTCCTTTCATGGCATCTGGTCGGTGAAAGGGCCATCCAGCCCGTGGGTCACGCCTCATCCGAGGGACGTGACAAAGTGCCGATCAGTGGCGATCAGCTTTCGACAGTGAATCCGTCCCGGACCCTGGCGGCCCGGTCGGCGTGCGACATGTTGTCGAACTCGGCACGCGACATGGTCTTCTTCCCGCCGCCGCCACCGTTGCCGCGGGTTCCCCCGCCGCCGTTGGCGTTGCCCTTCATGATGTCGTTCCGCCACGGGGACGCCTCGACGAGCAGCTCGACGGCCTCGTCGAAGTCGGCGACCTCGCCCGGACGGCTGCGGGAGAAGATCTTGCTGCCCTGCCCGTCGTAGGCGACGAGCTTGCCATCCTCGACCTTGAAGTTCTTCCCGAAGGTGGCCTGTGCGACAGGCGGCGGGAGCAGCGTCTTGTCCTTGACGTAGGCAGAGCCAGAGAAGGCGCCGCCGATCTTCTCGCCGTGGTACTGCGACAGCAGCGCGTCGTGCTCGCCCCGGAGCTTGGCAAGCTCCTCGCCGTGGGTCTTGTTCGTCGCGGCGACCTGTTCCTCGGCGGCCCGCTTGGCGGCGGCCTTGATCTCCTCGACCTTGCCCGCGGCTACCAGCTCGCCGTCCTTGATGTTCCTGACGGTCTCCAGCGCCTTGCGCGCCGCGTCACCGTCTTCGATCCCCTCGAAGACCTTCAGCCGCGTCTCGGCGGCTTCCTTGGCTTCTCGATGTGCCTTGGCTTCACCGTTGAGCCGCGAAATCGTCGCGACCGTGGCGCCAGCGTCGAAGGCGATCTCCTTGCCGTCATCATGCACGTAGACGGGCTTACCGTCCTGGACCACGACGTGGCCCTGATCATCCAGCTTCAGCTTCACGGGGGGTTCTCCTAGGCCATCCGGCCTGTGCTACGGGGCATCCGCCCCAAGGGCGCCCGCCGGATCCACCGGGCTGGGCAAGTCCGTCATTCCCTCATCGAGGGCTTTGAGCACCTCGTCCTCGGGGTCGACGTCGTCAGAAAGGATGCCGCGGCGCTTGAACTCGCGGATGCATGTCTCCCGCGAGATGACGCCGTTCTTGGTGGCATCAAGAAGCGCAGTCATGTCGACCGCACCCCGGAGATTGATGCCGAAATCGGTGTTGACCGTCAGCGAGCCACCGCCGGAGTCGCGCGGCAACCCCTCGTAGAGGGCCATGAACCCGAGCATCTGTTCGAGCGCGTCTTTCAGTGCATTCGCCATCATGGCGAGCGGCGTGTTCATGCGCGCCTGATCGATTGATGCCCCCGTTGCGGTCTCGCTTCCGGGGCGCGGGACGAGAAGCTCAAGCCCGAGCGTCTGCATCTGGAATTCGAGGTCTTTCAGGTCGGTGCGACCGGCATCGATCGCCCGGCCGCTGTGCTCGACGTAGCCAAGCTTGGCGTCGGCCCTCTCCGCCCGGATCATGCGGAAGGCGCCGATCTGGAGCGGTCCATTGTTGTCGTCCATGCCAGACCCGAACAGGATCGGCACCCGCGCGACGTGGAGGATGTTGCGCTGATCGCTCTGGCTCTGCCAATGCGCCTGGTTGACCTCGGCGAGGTCGGACAGCGCCGGCGCCCCCTCCATGAACCCGGTGCGGTTCACATAGACCGGACAGACCGCGATTTCTCCGATCGTCACGATGCCGCTGGCGTGGAGCGTCCAAACGCCGGACGTTGCCTTGCGATGCACCTCCCAGCGCACGGCGTCGCCTTCCCGGATGAAGGCCCTGATCTGCTCGACCAACTTCTCGCTGTAGGCGCCATCGTCTTCGGTGACGCGCTCCATGAAGCGAAACTGCGTCAGTCGCTCGATGCCGCCCACCGTTTCGGTACGCCAGCCAAGCACCTGACTGGCGTGGACATGGACCGCCCACGGGCGCCGCTGCATTTCCCGCTGCTGGCTGACGCTGATCCTCACAGGGCTCCCGTCAGGCGCTGCGGGCGCTTCATCCATGTCGACGAGGATATAGCTGATCCCGGAGTTCAACCCGTCGACGAAGACCTCATGCCCGAAGACGTCGATCCCCCTGCCCGCGAGGTCGACGTTCTCCATCGCGGCCCGAAGCTGCTCGGGGACGTCATCCCCAACGGCGATCGGCTTGGCGAAGACCTTGCCGGCCATGTCGCGGATCGTCTTCCCGTAGCCGGGGAACAGGAACGACCGCGCGAGGCGGACCTGATATGCGTCGACGCTTTCGCCCGGCTCCTTCGGCAGGTACTTTTCCCCGGCCGTGCGCATTCCCTTGGTGCCGCCGAGCAAGGCGTCCGGGAGTTCGCGGGCCGCCCGCATCCTGGCGACCGATGCCGTGATCTCTTCGACGCCGCTCAAAGCAGGAACTCTTTCGACGTGACGCCCCTGCCCTCATCGAGCATCAGTTCGGTCAGCGCCCAGACCAGAGCGTCGGCACGGTCGGGCGAGCCCTCGCCAACGTAGCCGTCCGGCGCGATCAGGCAGAGCTGATCCTCGACCGCCGACAAGCCGCCGACATGGCTGACGCGGCCCTGCTCGTAGAGCGCCGCCACAGGCTCGGCGCGGGCGACCTTCCCGCGCGATGCAGTCACCTCGCGGTAGGAGGCGCGCCTGTCGACGGTGCGGATGACATGCTCGACCATCGCCCCTCCGAAGTTGCGCTCCGCGACGATGCGGTCAGCCTTGAATTCATGATATGCCTCGACGGCCCGTCGCCCCCATCCGTCGGGGGATAGCTTACAGGATCGGTCGGCCAGAACGTAGCCTCGCCCATCGACGCCTTTGCCGGCTACGATGATGCCGATGTCGTCGCCATCGTCCCCGGCCCCACCGGTTCCGCTTGGGTCGATTGCCACGACAACCCGAGCCATCTGCGGCGTGTCGCGGACGCGGTGCCCATCCAGCATGGCGCGGGTCCAGAGCGCACCAGGCAGGTCGTCCAGCGTCTCCGCGAACAGTTCCTGCCGCCCGAGGCGCGTGCCCTCGTACTTCTCCCGGATCGCCGCTAGGAAGGTCGGCGCCAGGTTCGCGGCGTTATCGAAGGTGCTGCCACTCGTCACAACGGTCCGAGGGTCAGCCTTGATTTCCTTGAGTAGCGGGATCGGCCGTGGCGTCGTGGTGACCAGTGCCCGAGGCCGGTCGCCGAGGCGCAAAGCGAACTGCAGCATGTCCCACGTCTCGCGGGCCTTCTGCCACTTCGCCAGCTCGTCGCACCACGCCCGGTCGAACTGCGGGCCGCGAAGCTGCGAGGGTTGGGTTGCGTTGTAGCCCAGAGCGACGGCGCCAGTGTGGAACGTGATGGTCACGCTCGGGTTGACGATGATCTTCGGCGCCTGGTGTGGGGGGAACACGGAGGCTAGGCCGCTGTCCCCGTAGCACATGACCTCGACAAGGTCCTTGTAGGTCTCGCCGATCAGCGCGATGCGCTCGGCACCGGCGTCGACCTGCTCGCGGACCCACTCGGCACCGCTTCGGGTCTTGCCGTATCCCCTGCCAGCATCAATGACCCAGGTGAGCCAGTCCCCAGCGGGTTCGATCTGGTTGGGCCGAGCCCAGAACCGCCAGTCCCAGAGGAGTTGCTCCGCCTGCGCGTCAGACAGGCTCGCCAGTACCGCCGTTCTCTCCGTTGCGGGCAGCGAGGCGAGCGAGGCGCTCAGTGAGGATAACACGGGCGCTGACCTCTTGCGTTTCGATCGGTCCGCCACCCGGCCCGCTCAGCTCAGACTTGTCAGCGAGCCCCAGCACGCGGCTCACGATGGCCGGGTTCGCCTGCCCCGAGAAGCCCATCTGCATCTGGTGCTCGGCGATGACCATCTCGGCCCACTCGATAACGTCCTTCAACTCTTGCCGGTCCTGGCGCCAGAGCTTCCAGGTCGATAACCCGATGCCGATGTTGATGCAGAGGCCGGCGATGGTCAGCACGCGGGCGAGCGGGATGGGTTCGTGGGTAGCGGCCCCCTGAAAGGTCACCAGCTCGTCGCGATAGAGCGGGCTAGTGTCGTTCCACTCGAAGTAGCGGACACACGCTGCGCGCAGATCCTCGGGATGCTCAAAGATCGGCTTCCGGCCGGCGAGCTTCGAGGCCGGCTCCCAGAAGCGGTTGCTCGGCAGGAAGCGGCCAGCGGAATCCCTGTCGCCGGAGGCGTCCGGGGTTTCGTCACTGCGTGGCATGCATGGTGGCCCCCAAAAAGAAGACGCCCGGCAGGCATTTAGCCTCCGGGCGCAATGGGTCGCCTTGAGAAATGGCACATTTTCGCGAGTGCGTCAATGACGATTATTCCCGGATGCCTGCGGCTGAATCCCGCATGGCCCCCACCAACGCGGCGAGCATGTCATACGCCATGTCCATGTTCAGGATCACACGAATGCTCTTGCCGCCATGCGCCAGCTTCATGTCGACGACCGGCTCCGGGCCGGTGGTCATGTTTTGCCAGGCCTCGCCCGCGAACGACACGATGCCGTCCGCCATGCCACACTCGATGGCGTCCATGTCGAGGCCTGGCGACAGTACGCCAGCGCTCCGAATGCCACTCTGATCGTAGCCCGCAAGAATGCTCTCAAGCCGCTCCTGAAACTCTTCCATCCTCACCCCTCCCTTGCCACCGCCGCCAGCCCGGCGATCAGCCGATCCACATGCCGGCACTGCTCATCCCGCAGCACGACGGCCTTGACCTCTACGGACACGCCATACCCGGCCATGCCGAGGACGCGCTCCATGTGCATCATGGCATTGGTCGCCGCCTCGACGCGCTCGCGCTCGGATCGGTCGTCCCATCCGCCATCGACCTGAACGCCGTCCGAGCCGAATTCCTCGGGCAGAAGCTCGAGATCCATTCCCCGAGGATTGGGCGAAGGCGCGCCGATGGCCTGCCAGTACCGGGAGTAGACGGCCCGGACGCGCTGGATGGCCTCCCAGAGCATCGGCATGTCCAGATCGGCCGGCTTCATCGATGCGAGGCCAACAGCGGCGGCCCGGCCGGCGGGACAGCCGAACCACGGCTCATTCACGGAGGCGCGCGCGCGGGCGAGAGTGGACAGGTTGGCGTGCTCGACGTTTCGCAGCGCCTTGGCGTGGGCCTTCGCGCGCTTCTTCAGGTCCGGGATCTTCATGTCGGGCTCGGGCTTGGGGATCAGCGTCGGGGTTGCCCCCGTCGTCCGCAGGCGGGCGTCCATTGCCGGGCAGAGTACCTCGGCGGCCTTGGTCTTGCTCACGGGCGAGGCTCCTTGTCGGCGCGCAGGACTTCCTGCGCCTGGTCATGCGTGAGGGGCTGCTTCGGCCGCTTGCCGATTGCGCATCGCAGCTGCGGGTGGTCGGTGACGCCGTAGACGCGGCAGATGGCGGGGTAGTCCGGCGTTCCGTGGATGGTGCAGCCACCCGGCCCGATGAAGGGGCAGCGCCCGGTGAGCCGCGCCTGCGTGATGATCCAGCCCGGCCCCTCGGGGTTACGCTCCCATGCCAGGAACGGCTTGCGGGCGGTGAGCGCGGCCTTGTCGGCGTCGGAGAAGGGCACGATGGTGCAGCAGGCCGTGCAGCCGGCGCAGTCGAGGCGGGGGATAGCGAGCCTCATTCGAAGACCTTGCCGTCAGGGCATACGATACGGATCCGGCCATGACGGCCGCCGTCCACAAAAACGCGCATCCCAGATTTCTTTCCATGCTGCACCAGGCACCGGTAAAGCTCGGCCCACCTGTCGCCCGCGTGCTCGTGGAAAGCCCACTCGTCACAGGGCTCCTGGGACACCGCATCGCTTTCGTCGCGTTGGTCTACCATGCGCGAAGCACCCGCCCGTCTGGACTGATGCACAGGCTTGAGCGGCCGGCGGTGTAGGCGCCGCTGAGCGTCGAGCACTCTGCCTCTCTTGCTCGGTCGGCCATACTGGCCATCCACAGTATCCCGCCGAGAACACAGGCCATGAAGGTGAGCAACAGCAGAGGCTCCGCGTTTTGCCTCATCCGACCATCCTCCCGCCCTGGAATTCAGGGGCGATGTGCCATTCTGGATAGCCGATCCATTCGAGGCGCTTCACGTCGATCATCTTTCGGGCGGTGACTTGCGCCCCAATCGGCCAGCCGACCAGCCAGCCGCAGCGGTTGCCATCGTCCGCCCTGACGGACCAGATGGTCCCGGCGGCTCTGGTGTGGATCGTGACCGGCCATGAGGACCCGCCGCCCCATCCGAGCGTCTGGCCATCCTCTCCGAAGGCTTGGAAGATCGCGCCATTCATCCGACCATCCTCCGCCGCAGCTCCTCATGCGCCGCCGCCTTGAGCCGCTCGTGCTCGTCCATGCGCTCGGAGATGGCGGCCCATGCGGCCTTGGCCTCGCGGTACGCCTTTTCGCCGTCGCGGAGTTCGGCCTCCAGGCCCTCGCCCTCTCGGATCAGCTCGGCCAGTTCGAGGATGAGGTCGTCGGTGGGCGTGTCGGCGAGGTCTGCGGTCTCGGTGTCAGGCATCGTCATCCTCCATCGTCAGCCAGACCCAGGCGAGTGCGATGAGCAGCACGACCGATAGGGCGAGGTAGGCGCATTGGGCGGGGTTGAGGGGGTGGGCGATCATGCGGCGCCTGCCTTCGGGCCGACGGCCTTGCGGATGGCCGCCGTCATGCTCGACCCAAGGCCCCCATTCCTCAGCCATTGCCGCCCTCCTGTTGAGACGAAGTGACCCCGCCGTCCGGCGAAATGCAGGTCACCATGACCTTGCGCGGCGGCACGTCCTCGGCGAGGCGGATCACGGCCTCGCACTGCGCCTGCGTCACCATCTGCAGCCCCGGCGTTGCCAGATCGGCGCTCAGTAGGCCGGAGTAGGTCGACAGGACCATGAGGAGCACGTTAGCCATCGCTCTGGCCCTCCCCGACCTTGAACCGCCCGGACAGTGCGGCGCGCGTGGCGAGCGGCTGCTTAGCGATGGCCTCCCGCACTTGGGCGAGGTCGGCGGCGATGCTCCCCTTCGAGATGGTGGCGCCATCGTGGGCGCTCGTATCCGCAGGCACCCATCCCGCAGCGAGCAGGCGGGCGGCATAGTCCGCTTCGCAGGCGGCGCGGGCGGCCTCGGGCGAGCTGAAGTTGTTCCCGATCAGCCGGCGCGCACCTAGACTGGTGGTGAGGGCGGCGGCCGAGAACGTGCCGTCTCGATAGACCCGGTAGTACGTTTCAAAGGGTGTCTCAGCCTCGTCGCCTCGCCACACCAGCCCCGCTGGCTCACCGATACCGGCGCGGCGGAGGAGGTCGGCGGCGGCTTCAACATAAGGGCGGCATTCACGAATGTCGGTGTCGTACTCAGCGAGTGCCATCGCAATGCGCTCCACGAGCGGGCCGATGATGTCAGCGCTCATGCCACGTCTCCAATCGCCTTGATCAGAGCCCCACAGCCCTCCTCGTCCGCCCTGCGCTGCCAGTCCGACAGATGGCCGAGAGGATCGGCCGGCTTGTCGATCACGTAGCCCACGCCGTAGACCGACCTGATCGGGACGGTGATCTTCCTCCGCAGCTTGCAGATCCAGACGGCCATGATCTTCAGCTCGGGCCAGTCGCAATCCGGGCGATCAAAGTAGGCCGCGGCGAGCAGCCCCTCCTCCGTGACGATCTTGCCGCGCTGGGTGGAGAGAGCGCTCATGATCCGCATCTCGGTGGACGTCAGGCGCGCGCCGGGCTGCAAGTCGGATGGCTCGACCCGGCCGGTCATCTCGGCGAGGTAGAAGCGTTGAGCCTCGATTGTCTCGATCAGCTCGCGCCGACCAGCGAAGTCCAAGTCCATGCTGTTCATGCTTCGATCCTCCGCCGTGGCTCCGTTGCCATTGCCATGATGAGCGCCGCCTCCGGGTGGCCCGCATTGCGCGCCGCCCACGCCAGTTGCTCGTCCGATATGCCCGTGGGTGCCCCAGGCCGTGGCTGGCCCTGGTTGCCACCGAAAAGGGGCAGCTGGGGCAGGCCGAGGCGATCCGCCATTTCCAGCACCGTTCCCCGGCTCAACTTGAGCGCCGTGGTCACCTCACCGACCGAGGCGGCGCGAGCCCAGCGATCCCGGAGCATCTGGTCCATGCGCTCGGGGTTGCCGCGCATGGAGAGGTTGAGCCGCTTCATCCTGCCCTCGACGGCGGTGACACTGCGGCCCATCCGGGCGCTGATCGCCTTGGAGCTATCCCCGGCGTTGACCCGTGCGCGCAGCAGGGCATCCTCGGCCAAGGTCCATGCCGTGCCGGTGACGCCCTTGGGGCTGCGCTTGGCGGTGTGGTGATCCACCCTCATGCCAGGCCCCTCGCGTGAGGACGGGCACAAATCCCGGTCATGCCGGCAGCTCGCTACGGACGCGGTAGCGGATGATATCGTCGTCGGCGCCGTCATGGCTCCAGTCGAGGAAACTAGCCGACCACTCGCCTTCCATCCGAACGCCCTTCGCCGGGTTGGCATCGGCGCGGTAGCCGGGGATGACGCGCGTCTCGTCGAGAACCGGGCATGGCCCGCCCGCGTGCTCGATCCAGTCGGACCAATCGTCGGTCATAGCCCGAGCGCCTCCTTGTAGAGCGAGAGGATCGCCTCCTCCTCGCTCACTTCGGAGGCGTCACGCTTGCGCAGCGCGATCAGCTTCTTGAGCACCTTCACGTCGTAGCCACGCGCTCGGGCCTCGGCCATGACCTCCTTCATCTGCTCGGCCAGGTCCTTGCGCTCGGACTCAAGCCGCTCATAGCGCTCGACGAACTGGCGCAGCTCTGCGGCGGTGACGCGGTAGGCTGCGGAGCGAACTTCGACGTCGGCCTCGGTCTCCTTGAACATGGTGGTGGTCACTGCTGCGGCTCCTTGATCGCGGCATTCCGCAGGTTCTCAGCCTCGGCCGAGATGTTGTCGCTACCGGAGGGGCTTTCGCTATCGTCAATGGGCGTTGCTGCGAGCGGGCTGGCGACAGCGGGCAACGATGCGCGAATGCCCTCCACCTCCGCCGCCACGGCGGGCCACGCGGCGAGCATCCGGGCGGCGTAGTCGGCCTCGCAGGCGGCGCGGGCGGCCTCGGGCGTTGGAAAATCCTCGCCCCCGACGCGCCTCTTGGCATTTGCCGTGTGCTCTGAGCGCCAAAGGATCGGCTTGCGGTAGACGAGTTCGATGATCTCGTATCGGGTACCGAACGGCGTCCACGCGCGCCACAGAAGTCCACCGCCTTCCTCCCACACCAGCCCCGCCGTCTCGCTAATACCGGCGCGGCGGAGGAGGTCGGCGGCACCGGCGAGGTAGTTGTTGCGAGACCAAGGGTCTTCTGGATCATCAACCCCGTCCCAGAGGCGGTCGTTCTGTTCGGCCAGCGCCCGCGCGAGCAGCTCCACGATCGGGGTGGTTTCATCGGTCATGGGGGAAATCCTCGAAGGAAAGGTTCTCGCCGGGCTCAAGCGCGGCCCTGGCCCCCGCGCGCGTCAGCCAGAAGGCATCCATGCCGCCCATCCACTCGACACCGGTGCGCATTCTGGCGAGCCCAGCCTCGACCATCGCGCGCCATGCGTCGTTGTCGGGGCCGGCGCCCGTGGCGAAGCGGTTGCGGTAGGAGCACCTCCGGTCGTTCGGCAAGCCGAGCGCGTGGCGCGCTAGCCTCCGCTGTTTCGCGGTCATCGCCGCCGTGGGGGTGTCATCGGTCATGACGGGACTCCCGAGATGATGCCGGCCTTGGCGCGGGCGCGGCGGATTTGCTCTACGGCGGCGTCAGACTTCACGCGGCTCGCCCAATGCCGCACCGGCGAGGCCTCCTGAACGGGCGCAGACCGCACCCAGCCCGACCGCTCGGCGAGCGCCCGCCTCTTGTGGGCCAGACGCTCGACGTGGCTCAGGTACGGGTCGGCGCCATGGTTGTACGGGTCATTGGCGAAGCGGACTGCCCGCTCGGCCTCACGGCTGTCGAGGCCGAGAACCATGAGGCGCTCCCGCGTGACGAACCCCGCCGGCACGCACTTCTCGCCTGACAGCCACGCCCGGAGCTGGTGCAGCTTGGCGTCCTCGTACACGTCGCTCATTCGGCGCTCCGTGGCATGAAGCGCACGTCGGGGAACGCGGCTGCGATGATCTTCCGATTGCGGGCCTTGGCGTCCTCGCTAACCTCGGGGCGTTCGCGCCGCGGCGGCTGGACTGCCTTGGGCGCCGGCAGGTGCTCGCGGCAGAGGCGGATGATGTCGGCCGGCGTCGGCCGCTTGGTCTCGGAGCGCCGCCACGTCGTCAGCGCCTTTGCGATGATCTCCTGAGAAAACCACTCCAGATCATCGGCCCATGCCTTGCCCCACTCGGCTTGCAGGCGGGGGTCACTCGGCCAATCGCCGTAGATGCTCAGGATGGTGCGGATCGCGCCGCCGACCCACTCCCGATGCTCGATCCGCTCCTCATCCGAGCCGGCGAGCCCCAGCGAGAAACGCTTCTGTGGCCTCGACGCTGTGGTTGCGGGCAGACGGTCGGACATTGGACGGGCTTCCTTGGATTGCCTGGAGATGATGGGCTTCGGCGGGGGCGATCTCGTCCTCCCAGCCGCGCTGGTTCAGCCATGTGGTGGGGTCGCGGGCGAACCCCTCGATGACGCGACGGTCCGACTTGGAGCGGACTGCGCCGTCGATGATGGTCTGCTCTGGAACCCCGGATGCGACTGCCTTCCGGTATCGCTTCTCGGCATCCGCCCGGTTCCGCTTGCCATCACGGTGAGGGTAAAGGTCCCAGAACTCGGGAAAGCGCGAAGCCCGTGAAGGCGCAGCCTGCACAAGAGAGATTGGTGGATCTTCTTTGATGGATCCTTTGGTGGTTAATGCGCGGCAGATTTCGCCGCTGGTGGTGGAAATTTTCGCCGCTGGTTGCTGCGGCTTTTCGCCACTGGCGAGAACTGCCGCTGGATTGATTTCGTTGGGCTTTTCACCAGTGGCGGATTTCTCCAGTGGTTGCTTTTCGCCACTGGCGGGTTTCGCCGGTAGAGCGTCCTGTTGGATGGCGAAGCGATAGCCCCCGAGCGTGCCATCGGCCCGCCGAACCCGCTTGCGGACGATGATCCCCGCGGCTTCGAGGGCGTCCAGATGCTCACGGACGGTGCGCTCGCTTTGGGCCGTGTAGGCAGCGATGGCCTTCACCTGCGGGAAGCATTCCCATGCCTCATCCGCATAGTCCGCGAGGGCGAGCGCCACGAACTTGCGGCCGCTCGGCGCGAGCGCTGACTTCGCGATGGTGCGCATGGCATCGATGCTCATGCCGCGCACCTCCGGGAGTCCCGCTCATGGCGGGTTACGGGGCACGCGACATCGGCGTAGTTCCGCCCGTAGATCGCAGCTTCCGTGTTGTTGACCGTGAGGCCGGCGCGGAGCGCGATGGCGAGCACGGCTTCACCACGGCGCCACCGCTCGCGCATCTCGATCACGTCCTCGTCGGTAAGGCGTCTCTGAGAGCGGCTCATTCACCGCACCTCGGGGGCAAACGGAATCTCGGGGTCAAACCCTGAACCACCCGAGCCGAAGCCCCCGGATTGCCCGCTCGACGCCTCCTGACGCTCCTGCTTGTCCTGCCCCTTTGGCCCATCCAGAAGCATCAGGTCGCTACGGAACGGCCGCAGCACGACCTCGGTGGTATAGCGGTCCTGCCCCGACTGGTCCTGCCACTTGCGGGTTTCGAGCTGGCCCTCGACGTAGACCTTGGAGCCTTTGCGCAGGTACTGCTCGGCGACGTTGCCAAGCGGCTCGTTGAAGATCGCAATGGCGTGCCATTGGGTCCGCTCCTTGGTCTCGCCGGTCTGCTTGTCACGCCAGCGTTCCGACGTGGCGAGGCTCAGGTTGACGACCTTGCCGCCGTTCGGAAACGAGCGGACTTCGGGGTCGCGCCCCAACGTCCCGACGATGATGACCCGATTGACGCCGTTCATGCGATCACTCCGAAAAGCCTGAGCGCGTCCTCGGCGCTGGTGACGATGGCGACGTGGGAACCCCATGCCGCGTGAAACTCGACCTCGGCCGGCGTCAGGCGCCGCGCGGAGGGAGGGAGAGAGCCGTCCTTGATCTCGATCAGCACGACTGACCCAGGCCGCCCCGGACGGGCTGCCACGGCGTCGGGGAACCCGCCTCCAAGCCTCGACGTGTCGGCGACGAGAATGCCGGCCGACCGGAGCGCAGTGACCACCTCGCGGTGATTTCCATCGACCTTGGCGGCTCTACGCATCGGCCACCTCCGACGCCGCATATTCCCGGTCGATCCGATGAAGCTCGACGCGTACCAGCGCAGGGTGCTTGCCGAACGCCGCGCCGATCCGGTCGCTGGTCAGCCCGTCACCGCGAAGCTGCAGCATGAGGAGCTTGGCCTCATCGTCCCGTCGGCTGTCGTGGGGGCGCCTCATTCCGCCGCCCTCCGCAGGGCCAGCAGGTCGGCCTTGACCGTGCTGACCGGGGAACCGATCTCGACGGCGATCTGCTCGGGAGAGCGCCCCTGCCGAGCCAGCTCATCGACGGCACGGCGGCGCTTGGCTCGTGTGGCCCTGAGCTTGGCGTGGTAGCGTCCCCGCTTGGCGGCGAGGCTCTCCGCCCGGATCTGCTCGCGCCATCCGCAGGGGATTGACGGGCGGAGCTGACCACTGGCGAGCGGGTCGTACATGTAGGTGCTTTCGCCCGTGACGCCCCGCGCAATTCGCTGCACCTGGGCCTCGGGATAGGCGGCAATGGCGGCGCGCTCGTCGGCGGTGAGGATATCGGCCATCAGAGGAACCCCTCTTGCACGGGAGCGGCGGGGCGCTCGACTAGAACGACAAGGCCGAACGGGGCGAACTCGGCATGAAACTTCGATGTGTCGGGGCCTGCGTAGAGGATTGCCTGCCCTTGAAGGGGCGACTCCCCGCGCTTCCCGGAGGGAGCAACGAACCGGATCCGACCCGAGGGTAGACAGATGGCAGTTGCCGCTGACGCGAGCGTCTGAAACCACTGCGTCTCGGTGGCATTGTTCACCAGCACAATGCCGGTGGACCCGGCAGCAATCTCGCCCGCGAACCTCGCCGAGAATTGGCCGATGAGCGGCTGTGCATAGGGCGGGTTCATCCATATCCGGCCACGCGGCCAACGCTGCAACAGCCCGTTGTCCTCTGCAGTGAAGATGGTGGCCGCGCGGACCCGCTTGTTCGCGATTTCCGACGTAGCTGGGTCCAAGTCGATGCCGCCCATTACGCGCCTGGCGGCTTCGATGATCTCGGGCGGGGAATACCACTCGTTGTTCCCGCTGTTGTGGGCTACGTGAGCGGTCATCCCCGCCCCCCAAACCAAGCCCGCAGCGCCCACGACCGCGCCACCGACAGGCCGAAGAAAACCGCCGCCACCGCCCAAGCCGGCCACGCTTCCCACGCCCCGGCGGCGCGCAGGACGTGGACAGCGGCGATGCTGACGAGCAGGCCGGCGAGGGCGTTGGCGAGGGCTTCGATGCCGTGCTTCATCACACCCGGCCTTGCTGCTTGAGCCAGCGGCGGTCGTTGTTCGCGGTGTCGTAGGTGACGCGGAGAGCGCGGGCGGCGCTCGCCATGCCAAGGCCGCTCATGAGCATCGCTTCGAGCCGGCCACGGCGGTCGGAGATGCTCATCTCGGCGGGCGTCTCGGACGCGGCATAGTCCTCGTCGATCCGGCGGAGGATGGTACGAACGGCGGAGCTGGTCAGCTTGAACGCGGCGCCGATCCGATGGCTCGTCCAGCCCTTGTCGCGGAGGCGGAGCATGCCGAGCTGGCGCTCGTCGTCGGCCCGGTCGTCGGTATAGGTAAACTGCGCCATCAATTCGGCTCCCAGATATTCGCTCGAATGGCGGCTTCGATCAGGTGGCGCTCGTACATCCCGCAGTGGTCGCGCCATGTGGTCGGCTCGCCTTCCGGGGTCAGCATCTTCGGGTTAGCGTTGTGCGCGAGCACAGCTTGCCCATAAATCCATCCGCACCATTCGATCAGCGCAGACGGCAGATCTCCGGTCGGCCGCGAGCGGTACTGCGAGATACGCAGGTTCATCCCAGCCACCACGCGCCGCTAAGAACCAGCACCGCCGCCGCGCCGAGGGCGATCGCGACCAGCCGCCGCCGGTCGCGCCGGGGCTCGGGCTCGTGCTGCCACTCTTCGGGGCGGTCGGCGTAGTCGGTGGGGATGTGGCTGTTCATGCCGCAGCCTCCGGTTCGTTATCGGGCGACCACTGCGCCGCCATGGCCTCGCCGATGCCCTCGAAGGTTCGCGAGCGCAGGCGCCAGCGATCGGCACCGGGCGAGGCGCGATGCACCCACGACCACGCCTTGTGCTCGTCGGTGCCGCGCTTCGGAGGCGTCAGGCGGTTGGTGGGCACGAGCGGCGGCAGGCCGCGCAGATAGAGCCCCGTCGCCTTGAACGCGGGCTCCCCGAACCACCACGGCTGCACTGTCTGTGCCGGCGGCGCATAGTTGGCGATCCGCTCCTTGGCGTGCCGGTGCATGACCGGATTCTCGACTGCCACCCGCTCGATGGGCGCGTTCCAGCAGGCCGAGAACAGCCCCGCACCCTCGTCGAGGTCGGCCCACATCTCGTCACGGCTGCGCCCCGGAGGCGGCGTGTGCAGCCAGCGGACACCGGAGTTGCACAGGCGCGTGCACGGCGGGTGCATGACGGCGAGCAGGTCCCAGCCGTCATTCAGGTGGTCGCGCACGTCGCCGACGATGTGCCGGTTGCTGCCATCCTCGGCCGGCAGCAGGTCGACCGACCAAACGTCGTGCCCGCGGCGGGCGAAGGCGCGCCGGACGACGCCGGAGGTTTCGCAGCCGACGAGAACGCGCATCACCGCCGCCCCTCTGCCGCCTTGGCGAGCTCCGCGCGCCGCCGCTGCACCAGCGCCTTGTCCTCCGCCGACATTCGCGGATCGAACCCCTCGGCCCAGAGGATCGCGTCGATATGGCTCAGCTCGTCGGGTAGCCCGCGGATGTCGCGGAGGACGTGTTCGATCTTCATGCTCGCTCTCCGCAGGGCTGGGGGTGGGGCGGGCCAGCCACGCGGGCGGCCCACGGGGTCAGGCTGCGGGTCGGCTGGCCTCGTCGGACCAGTCACCCAGAGGGGTGCCGCCCATGCCGAGCGCCTCCTTGTAAAGCTCAAGGATCGCCTCTTCCTCGCTCACCTCGGAGGCGTCCCGCTTGCGCAGGGCGATCAGCTTCTTGAGCACCTTCACGTCGTAGCCACGGGCTCTGGCCTCAGCCATCACCTCCTTCATCTGCTCGGCGAGGTCCTTTCGCTCGGACTCCAGCCGCTCGTAGCGCTCGACGAACTGCCGCAGCTCGCTCGCGGTAACGCGGTAACGATCCGTCTCGCTCATGCTCACATCCCCTCGAAATTCATGATCCGCACCTGCGCCTCGCCGCCCTCGGGCAGCTCGACCACACCCGGAACGGCGACAGTCCCATCCGGTGCGCGGATGACCTCGATCAGGTCCGGGCAGTCCGTGGCGCACTGGTCGTTGCGGGTCCGCGTGGTGCGGACGACGAGCGGGCCGGCATCGGTCTGGATCGTGGCATCGACCGTGTCCGTCAGACCCCAGCCTGAGGGCGTCAGCTCGTTATGGTAGGTCAGGATGCCGACCTGCTCGCCGCCGGGCGTGTCCTCGTAGTGCAGTTCCTCGGCTAGGGCGGCGATGGCGCAGCACCCCAGCACCACGACCAAGGCCACCATGCAGCCGGCCGGGAAGAGGCGATGGAAGGTGGTGTCGCGCTTCATGCCGCGACCCCGACCTTCGCCCGCAGCCGCTGCAATAGCGCGCTCTGCTCCATCAGCCCTTTGCGCGGCAGTAGCTCGTTCCAGCGGGCCTTGGCCGCATCCTCGGTGATCCCCATCCGCCGGACGGTCTTGCCGATGCCGTCGCAGATGATGCCGGAGACGAGATCAAGGTCGCGCGCGTCGGTCCACCATGAGCGCGTCACCCGCTCTGGCTTGACTGCGGGCCTTGCGGCCTTCGTCGCGGCGATCCGCTCCCGTAGCCGATCCTGAAGCGCCTTGAGTTCGATCCCCTCGTCCAGCGCCACCATGTCCGGCCGCTCGCCGGCATCGACGCGCGCGAGGATCGCGAGCCAGTCCACATCGTGTGCGCCCGGCTTGGCGGCGCGGGTCAGCGGCCGTGCGCTGGCGACCGGTGTCGCGTCGATCGGCTCGGGCTTGCGCACCGGCGTCGGATCGGGATCGGACGGCGCGCCGGGGAGGGGGTCTTCGCCTGCCGGTTCGGGGTCCGGTGCGTTGCGGGCGCTGCTCGCCGGGCCGATGTCGGCGCGCAAAGATCGAGCAAGCCATCTCGGGTGCCGCTGGGATCTGCAGCGCCCGCCGAGGGAGGAAGTGGCGGCGGGATCGGCAAGAAAAGCCGCAGGGGCCAAAGCCTCCTGCGAGTTACCGCGCGCGGTTTTTGGACACGCGGGGGAAGGGAAAGCGGCGGAGCCGTCGGGCTCCGCCGAGGTGCCGCGCCCCGAGCAGTGATCGCCGACAGGCTCGGCGGAGGGCGCGGTGGCAGTCTCGGAATGGCAGGCCGGCGAGCCAGGGTTTGGGGGGCAGGGCTCGCCGGCCTCAACCGCGGACAGGGACGGCCCGGCGGTATCGGAATGGGTGTGCCGGGGATCGGCGGCGTTCGCCCCCGGCTGCGAGTGGCTCCGGCTGTTGCCGTCTACCGCCGAATAGAATGGCCCGGGCGGGGGGGCGGGGAGTGTCACGCGGCGCTCCCCGTTTTCTGCTGCTCCGCGAGCTGCGCGAGGAGCACGGTGATGGGCCCCTTGATCGGGCCGTCCTTCCGCTCAATCAGCGAAACCGTTGACTGGTGGACGTGGAGGTAATCCGCGAGCTGCTGCTGGCTCCATCCGAGCCGGGTCCGCAGTGTGAGGATTTCAGAGGCTGACATCATGGCTACAGTCTATGAGAAACCCATAGTCCGCGTCAATGGGAAATCCATCCTCGTTCGTTCCACAGAGTATGAGTTTCTCAGATATTTGTGCTTGCACCGCCTATGAGTTTTGCATAGAGTGGTGTCATCGGGTCCCCACTCGATCCCCCCAGCCCAGCCCGGGGGCACTGACCGGGCAGGAAGGATCACACGATGGCCGACGCGAAGCACGAGGCGATGGATGTGGCGCAAATCCTGCTGCTGCTCCCCGCCCGGGATCGGTCGCAGATCGTCGCACTCGCCCGCTACCTCGCTATCGTCGAGGCCCCGACCTACCGCGAGGCCCTGCTCGTCGAGGATCCGCACGGCTGGCGCGCGATCTGCGCCGATGGCGTCCATCTCGGCGGCGCCGGTTACACCCGCCTCGAAGCCGAGGCCGAGGTCGACGGCTACCTCAGCCTGCTCGCCGCCGATGGGACCGACGAGTGCCTCGAATGCGACGGCACCGGCCGGGCCTACGGCAAGCACGACGGCGGCTATGCGCGGTGGGGCGATTGCCCCTGCTGCGACGGCACGGGGATCGCGTGATGGAGACCTGGGCTGTCCACATCAAGTTCACCACCGCCCGCGGCGACCTCTGCCACTTCGACGCCGTCGTTCCGGCGATCGGCGCCGAGGCCGCGCGCGAGGAGGCGATCCGCCAGCTCGGCCGGCGGCGCAAGGGCTTCACGGTCGACCAGACCACGGCCCGAGAGAACCGGGAGCGCGCGGCATGACCGAGCACCCCCTCCTCCATCGCGATCCCGTCGCCGATGCCGCCCTCCGCCTCGCGCAGGCCCAGCACCGGCTCGAGCTTGCGATCATCGACGGCCAGCCGACCACCGACCTGTGGCGGGTTCTCTACGACCTGCACGAGGCGCTGACCCGCACCATCGCGAGGGGCGGCCTCACCGACACCGAGGAGCGCGCCCGCCTGCGGGCCGCCGTCAGGGGCTCGGGCGAGGTCTACCGCGGCGTCGACGAGATCACCGACGCCGCGCTCGCCGCGGGCTTCACCTACCGGGTCGAGTTCGATGAGGCCCACACCGCCTGACCTCCGTTCTGCCGCCCCACGGGACGGCAGCGCCAAGTTCAGCTCACCCGGAGGGGAAGATGCAGACCTACGTTCCCTACGACCACGACGACGACCCGGTGATCGAGGAGCCGTGGACGGCGACGGACTACGCGCTGCTGGCTGGCCTCGGCGCCCTGTGCACGGTCTGGCTCGTCGGCGCCATCACCATCGCGTCGTGGGTG